>Ga0316207_10000069_pt1 | contig 225655 bp, 205 predicted proteins | sample 6weekpyrite_MG_FD_204943 | JGI IMG/M metagenome (GOLD analysis project Ga0316207, IMG submission 204943) | Microbial mat bacterial communities from mineral coupon in-situ incubated in ocean water Damariscotta River, Maine, United States -... | ecosystem: Environmental > Aquatic > Marine >...
AAAAGCGCCCCGAGCTTTGTTTCGCGGCTGGCAGCGTTCACCTTTTTCCAGGGATAATTTTCCTCATGCACTGCATGTTGCGGCACGTTATATTTGGGTAGGGCGCGAAGGATATCTGTTGTCGCTCCTACGGGTAGTTGCACACAGCCGGTTAGGCCCCGGTAGGCAGAAACACGCGGCGGCATCACGTCGCTGTAGGTTACGCTTACCGTTTTTGCTTCACGGTCGATCACCGCATCTGGAAGGCTGTTCACCAATCCCTGATATTTCGGGTAAATGCCTGTCAGTTCGTGGGCTTTGATTTGCTCCGGCGTTTTGCCGCCATTGAAGGTTGCGCTGCAGGTGAAAGCGGCCTTGTAGCCCGCCGCATAGGCGCGCACGGTGGCCTCTGTTTCTTCCTCGGCAATTGCTGATGTGCCCATAATGAAGGTGAATGCCAATAGGGCGGGGAAACGGCTGATCATGGTTGCTCTCCTGAAACAGTTTGGCAGCAACGTGCCAAACTGCAGGCGTGAGCACAAGCCCAGTGGCTAGTTTTTAGAAAGTTCCGGTTATATCAAACCGGAATTCCGGCCGTCGTTTCCGGTGAGAAACCTCGCTGCCGATAAATTCGCCGCCTCGGTCGGGGTCGAAAAATTCACGGGTGCGCCTAAATCGGGCCGTATTGGCGTTGGAAACTTCAAGGCGCATTTTTACGCCGAAATATCGCGTGGTTTCAGCAAAAACACGCAAGCGTTTGTTGCCTTCAAAGGTTTGAATTTGGTCAACCAGAAAACCCTGGTCAGTAAAGCTGCCCCAATATTCTACGCCCCAGGCAAATTTGGCGGATGTAATGTCCTGACGAAATTCAAACGATAACCAGCTAGGCGTATACCAACTTATTTTGCGGGTATTTCCGCCAATGATGGGGTCATCAAAGCTGGAGCGACGATGGCGGTATTTTGCCTCCAGCAAGCCACCTTTGAGAATACTATCAAGCGGGAAATTACCTTCGATTTCAAAACCGTAAAAGCGGGCATCGCCAGCATTGCCGCGTCCAGCGCTACCAGATGGCAGGATAATTTCTTCCAAAATGTCACTACGCCATTCATAGTAGGCTTCAGCTTTGATGCTGCCGCGTTCTGAAAACTTCCAGTCGTATGTTGCCGCCACGCGTGTTGTTTTGTCGGGCTGTAAGTCCGGGTTGCCGGCCGTTGAACGGTCGTCTTGTGCATTGGTGCTGGCCGCGAACAGGCTGAAGTTCAATTGCCCAACCTGCTTTTCTGCTTCCAGTGTAAGCTGGTTGTCTTTGTTGAAGCTATAGGTGGCTGAAATGCGCGGTTTCAGGAAGGAAAGGTTTTGTTTTTGGGTCGCGTCGCCAGACACTTTTATTTGCGAGGCTTCGAAAGTAAGCCCGCCATCAATGCTGAGATCTTTGCTTGCCTGATAAACAAAGGTTGCAAAACCTTCTCCTCGGTATTCTTCGACGGTCACATTGGCACTGTCGAGAATAACCTCAACCCCATCCTCGAAAAACTCTAACTCACTTGTGCGCTTGTTTTTTGCTACTTCTACGCCAAATTCCGGTTTAAATTTTCCGGTAGTTTTGCCGTAAGTGGCGCGTAGAATAAATTCTGACCTGTCAGCGTCCTGCCTGAAACTGCTTTCGCTCACGCTGTCTTCGATAAAATTTTCAAAGCTTGTTGTATTGGAGTAGGCGCGGCTTTTCAGTGTGCCGAGTCCGATAAGGCGCAGTTTCCACTTGTTGGCAAAGGTTTTGGTCCAATCAATACCCAGTTCAGCTTCGCGGTTTTCATTCTCTTCATCCAGCAAGAAAAAATTATCCGCCATGCCGCTGTCGGGGAGGCGACCAACAAACCCTTCTTGCGAGAAATCGCCAGCCCAATTGTTGCCCCCGGCACGGCCATTAAGGGTTAATTTCCCGCCCGCTAGGGGTCGTGACGCTTCGCCGGATGTAAACAGAAATTTATTTCCGTTTGGCCGCAGTTCCAGTGCTGTGGCTGTCAAAGTTCCATCGGCATCAAAATCTTCGACTGTGGCCGACCGGTTTCCCGCAAACGCGCCAATGTCAATATCGAAAGACGTATCCCATTTGCCCATTTTGCTGGCGATGGCGGCTTCGATATTTGGGCGTAACCTGCCATCGGGCGCGCGTCTGGTTTTGAAGGCCCAAGTGCCGCTTGATCCATTTTGTTTTTTGATGACATTGGCAACGGTTGATTGTCCGGCGGCCTCGCCGCCGCTAACGCCGCCGCGCAAAATTTCGATACGCTCCACTTGTGCTGCTGGAATGCGCTGCAATACAGACCGCAACCCGCCAGATTTGGAGGTGGGCCGCGAACCGTCGATAAGTACGTTGCCAGCGGCTCCGCCAAAACCGCGTACGTTTGATCCTTGATCGAATGAAAACCCCGGCAGTCGGTTTATCATTTCAAGTGCGTTTTGGGGCTCATACTGATCAAAAAAAGCGGCTTGATAGACGTCTGTATCGGCCTGCAGCAAAACCGCCGTAGCCGCCGTTGCAGACGCTGTGATTTCTGACTGCGCTTCTGTTTCGTCCGTATCTTTGCCTTCGTCGGTTTCTTTTTCAGAGACCTTAATCACAGGGGCAACTGGCGCTCCTTCAACCTGGTACGCCTTAGTAGCTTGCGGCACCGCAACGAGGCTCAATATAGCAGTTGTAGTAAATAGAGACCGGTATTTTCTCCGGGTGTTTATCACTGTCGTAAGGCTCATAGCCTTGGCTCCTCGCACATTTTTTTATCTAGCGCCTGCCAATACTCCAAGAAGCGCTGTTTTTTGCGTTGGCCTGTTTATCACGGTTGCTGCCTGCACTCTTTTGGTGCATCTCTGATGCGGCATCCTGTTCAAGTGTTGGGCTCGTTATAGTGTTACATTCTAGCCCGAGCCGAGTGATGCCATATATTGTTGCGAATGGGTAGCATTTGCGACAAATAGTTTCCGGTCTGCGGTGAATGGAATATACCAGCGAATGTTTTAATATTCTTAAACGTAGACGTTTTTTTGGATTGGCGGGAACCAGTCTCTGCTTATCGGCTGGGGTGGTGGGTTTTGCAGCCCATCCTTTGGCACAAATGCAAGTGGAATGAGGGTTATGGCGACTGAACAGAAACCGCGCGGGCAGAAGCTTTCAAGCATGGATATGTGGCTTAGGGGCATCAGTCCAAATGCCAGTTTTGCGCCGCCTACTGCTGCGGATTATGCAGACGCTAACAGTTGGGCCGCGCGCCCTGGCGCGCTGGCAGCGGCAGCGATTGCGCCTAAAGGCCATTCGGTGATTGGCTCAGATGAGGCTGCCGCTGATGTGTTTTTTGTTCACCCAACGACTTATGTGGGCACTGCCAATTGGAACGAAGATATTGCTGCACCTTTAGAAGAAACGCGCGCGGGTGAAATTGTGGCGGAGCTGATAATGCCCGGCCAGGCGGGCCTTTTTAACGGGTGTTGCCGCATATATGCGCCGCGGTACCGGCAGGCCACATTGGCCGCCTTTTTCAAGCCGTGTGGGGATGGCCGCGCTGCCCTTGATTTAGCCTACAGCGATGTTGTGCAAGCATTTCGACATTATTTAGAGCATGACAATCAAGGTCGCCCTTTCATATTGGCGGGCCATAGCCAGGGCACATGCCATTTGATGCGGCTGTTAGCAGAAGATTTTGATGAAGCTTTGAAACCTCAACTCATAGCGGCCTATTTACTGGGCTTTAAGGTAACTGAGGAGGCGGCTTCGCGGTTTTCTTATATATGTGCACCCGCAGAGGCCGCGCTTGAGCCAGCTAGCTTTATTGCGTTTGATAGTTTTCTCGATGGTACTGATGCCCTATACCAATCCGACCATGCGGAGCACAGGTTTTCGGAAGGTTGGAAAGCCCGCGCCGGCAAACCGGTGCACGGTATTAACCCCGTAAACTGGTCAACCCATGAACCTTCTTCCGAGGCGGAACATATGGGTTTTGGCGTTGTGGACGTGAACGAACCGTCACTGCTGGCTGGCCTTTATATGCCCGGCTCGGACCGCGCCGTGGGGCTGAAGGCGACAGGGCTGGTTGCACCGGTTACGCCCGGTGTGGCAACATATATTGACGAGCACGGCTATCTGAAAATAAGCCTGCCAGTTCAGAAATTTATGAATGCGGGAATTTTTGGTGGTAATTATCACAATCGGGATGTGGCGCTTTTTTATATGAATTTGCGAGCAAATGTTGAGGCGCGGGTGGCCGCCTTTTCATGCTAAAAATCGGATTCCTTGTTTGATTGTTGGCGAATGATTATTACCAGCGCGGTCAAGGGATATTGACACAAAAAGCTGCGCAAAACGCGTCTTGAAACTGGGACACTATTGCTATTCCTGTCTACCCTAATTTTTTGGGTATGCCAAACAAGCGCATGATAATAGAAACGAGGCCATGCTGTTTTAAATCTATCCGCCATCATAGGCTATGGATAGAGCATTAATTAAAGAATAAACTTGAAAAAATATAAGAGACGCATATGTTGCATAAGGCGGCTTCAGCAATTTATGTTGCGCCCGCTTTTTGCCTTGTAATCAGGCTAGCAATCGCCAGGAAAGATGCCTTTTACCAATGGATAAACGTATCCGTTTCGTAGTGACTTTTGTCTATTTTATGGCATTTCTCGGCATTGCGATGCCCTATCCCATAATGACCCCAATGTTTATGGACGGCTTAATGGTTTCGCCATTTTCGGCGGAAATAGGGCTGGGCGTGGCGTTGGCTGTTTATCCTCTTGGGCTGTTTTTGGGCGGCGGGGTGCTGGGTAGCTATTCTGATAAGCACGGCAGACGACCGGTGCTGCTGGTAAGCCTTGTGATCACAACGCTTGGTACTGTGTGGTCTGGTTGGGCGATTTTGGAAAATGATTTTTGGCAGCTGGTGATAAGCCGTTTGGTAACCGGATTTTTCGAAGCTAACGGCAGCATCGCTCGCGCAATGCTGATTGATATGGAAAAAGGAAAAAGCAAGGCTTCGTCATTTGCGCTTCTTAGCGTGGGCGGATATGCGGGCTATTTGTTTGGGCCTGTTTTGGGTGGTTTCTTGGCAGAAATCGGCAATGTGGCAACACCGTTTCTGGCAGCGGGTGTGATGGGCCTTGCGGCGCTTGTTATGGCAGTGCTGTGGTTGCCTGAAACCAATGGAAAAGTGCTGGCTGGCGCGGCCAAGATCGCGAGGCCGAGCGTATTTGGCATGTTGAAAAACCACCATATGTTCCGTCACTTGTTGCTCGCACAATTCCTGTTAACCATTGGTATTAATAGCTTTTATCAGTTTTATCCGCTGATGTTGTCGAACCGCTGGCAGGCTGGGCCATTGATGATTGCGCAGATGAATATGTTTTTTACAGGCGCGATGATTTTCTTTGCCGTGTTTGGCGTCCACCGGCTGGAGCGGGTTATGCCGCTTGGTAAAAAACTGATGTTTTCAGGCGTTTTTCACGCCGTTTTAATGGTGGTTATGCTTGGGGCAGTTAATCCGCTTCAGGCTGTGCTTATTGGCACCCTTATGGGCTTTGCTGTGGCCACCATGAATGCGGCGCTTCCAGCCTTTCTCAGCCGCGAAACCCCTGACCTTGAACAAGGGGCGGTGATGGGCGCGATGACCTCCAGTTTTTGCCTTGCTCAGTCGCTTGTCAGTTTGGTCGGCGGGTGGGTGGCCTCAGAAGGGGCAGGACAAACCGAACTCTATGTGAGGTGGGGCATAGAGAATTGGGAGCTGACATTCCTGATAGGCAGCATTGCGGCGCTGATGGGTGTTTTGCAGATTTATGCCATACGACGCAGGGCGGACAGCCCCCAGCGTGTATAGCGCAGATGGCCAGCGCCTATGGGTGTTCCACAGTCAGGCACGGTAAAAGACCTATCCGTGACGATAGTGCGACCTTTTCACGATCGGGGCGGTGGCGCGACTGGCCGTCATTTATCGATTAAATCGATCACAAATATGAAAATCATTTGTTTTGTCGATGAACCCTAACCGGCTAGGTTGATGTTAACAAAAGTTGGGCAGGATGCACGCTGCTTGTTGGCGTGTATAATCACACCAACGAAAACGCGACAACCAATTTCAGGAAGTGTGACATTTAAAATTCGATACCGGTGCCACGCTTAACGAAACCCAGTGTTTGATAAAATCCAGCGCGCAAAAACCAGGAGAGACAAAATGAAAACCGAAGTGCCAAATGTTATTTTCCGTACACGCCAGCGTAATGACGCGCTGGAGGGTCCAAACCCTTTTGAGTGGAAGGATGTATCGTCTGAAGAAGTTTTTGCAAACAAACGCATCGTATTATTTGCTATTCCGGGCGCCTTTACGCCGACTTGTTCAACAACCCACCTACCGGGCTATGAAGCGAAATATGCCGAATTTGAAAAAGCCGGTGTGGATGAAGTGATGTGCCTTTCGGTGAATGATGCCTTTGTTATGTACCAGTGGGGGCTGCACCAGGGTGCGAAAAATGTGAAGCTTTTGCCCGACGGTAGTGGCAAGTTTTCCCGTCTTATGGGCATGCTCGTAGACAAAGAAAACCTGGGTTTTGGGATGCGTAGTTGGCGTTATTCCATGGTGGTAGATAATGGCCAAATCGTAAAAATGTTTGTTGAAGCAGGCCTTGAAGACAATTGCGCCACAGACCCGTTTGAGGTTTCTGACGCCGATACAATGTTGGCTTGGCTCCAGCAACAATAGCAGACGGACGCAGGGTAAAATCGACGCGGTATGGTCTTGTAAAAGATCCTAAAATTTGCTTCTAATTTTGATCAAATGGGATGGGGTTATAAAGAGTTTCTTCAACCCTGTCCTTTAGGATGTTTACCCAACACATATAGCTATTTTTAGGCAAGAAGATAGCGACGCCCGGCAGTTTGGACATGGGCACGCTTGGCAGCGACGAAGATGCTGCCGGTATTTAAAATCAGGCAAACAGGCGCAACGGGTTAAGCGACAAGCGGACCCCGTAGCGCGCAAATTGATTTTGGATATCGAGGACTGAAAATGTTAGCCGTCAATCGACTTACTTTCAAAAATGTTCCCCTTACCGTGCGCTTTAAAGCATGGTGGGAAGGGTACGAAGTTGACGCGCTGGTTAACCCTCCCAAACGGGCGAAGCCCGCGGAAGCGCGCCCTATAAACGCTGGGTTAAAGCCGTTAACACCCCAGCCAGAACCCGAAGGCGCAAAAGGTATTCGTGAGCCATGGAATGCTGCGTCTGTTGAAGCCGCGCAGTCAGTATGGGGGCAGGGCTTTTGTGGGCCCAGCAACGAAGGCTACCTTGAGGAACTGTCGGAACAACTGGATATTCGGCCTCATACCTCGATCCTTCAACTGGGTGCCGGGCTCGGCGGGCAAGCGAAAATGCTTGCTGATACCCATAAAGTAAAAATTCGCGGATTGGAGGCTTCCAGTGAATTATTGGAACTGGGCAGCCAAACAGGATCTGCGCCGGCGGGGGATGCAAACATAAGGCTTTCCCCCTACGACCCTGAGAACTTTCAGGGCATAAAGCAAAAATTTGAAAATGCCTTTTCGCAGGAAGCCCTGTTTACGGTAGAAGGCAAGCGTGATCTTTTGGCTCAGGTTGAAGACCAGCTTCGCCCAGGAGGCAGGCTGTCGCTCACTGAATATATGCTGACATCAACCGCTGCTATACAAAAAGACGTTTACGAAAACTGGTGCAAGCATGAGCGCCGGGTTCCGCATCCGGTTTTACTCGAAGAAATGAAAGATATTCTCGCCGATCTTAAGCTGGAAATACATGTCACCAAGGATATCAGCCCGCAATATAACAGCATGGTTAAAAAAGCCTGGGCTCATGCTCGAGCGCTAGCGACAAGGCTTGCAGAAAACCCAGAGGGTGTTGAGAAAATTCGGGCGATCGCAAAAGAAGCAGAGCTTTGGCAAGCGCGCGAGAAAATTCTGGAGTCTGGCGATTTAAAAATGTGGCGAATAGTGGCCCGTAAAAAGCCTACCATTCGCATGCTGTCTGATTGGTAGGCCGCTGTTTTTTGCGTCATTTTTCGCAGTCAGTTCGGGCCGGTCAGGGGTCCAGCAATTCCCGAAGTCTTTTGTAGAGGTCTTTGGCCCGGTAGGGCTTGCGTAACCATTCTTCAGCTGGGGGCTCATCACCGGTTCGAGGTGTTGTCCGTTCGGCAAACCCGCTTGCCAGCTGTATTTTCACATGCGGGTATTTTTCTTTCACAATTTCCGACAGCTCAAAACCATCCATCTTTGGCATGATGATATCGGATAACATCAGCTGTATTTTCTCGCTTTCAAGCAGCTTCAAAGCGTCGGCACCGCTGGACGCGGTCAACACTTTATAGCCTTTGCGCTGTAATAATCTGCCGGTCAGCTCCAACAACCCTACTTCATCATCAACAACGAGTATTGTCTCAGTGCCGGCCAGAGGGTCAAACTTTTGGTCTGGATTCTGGGAAAGGTCATCTAACTTGCCGCCAAGCTGATCATCTGCCCCAAAACTGCTTGTTTCGTCCAAACCGCTTAAGGTGTCTTCGGCCTGTAACCTGGCAAAATAAAGCTCAATACAGGTGCCGATGCCGGGCTTGGAAATTACATGGATTGCGCCCTTGCTGCGACTGATGAAACTGAACACCTGGTTCAAGCCCAGGCCCGTACCCTTGTCGCCTTTTGTGGTGTAAAACGGGTAGAATATTTTTTCGCGGGTTTCCTCGTCCATGCCGCTGCCATTATCGGTAATCGCGAGCTTCACATAGTCACCTGAGTTTAGGTTAAGCGAATGTGCGGCATAGTCATCCAGCGAAATATTCTCGGTGCTAATGGCCAACCAGCCGGTTGCTTCTATGGCGTGCATTGCATTGATGCTTATGTTGATGACAGCGTCTTCGAGGCTGCCTCGATCCAGTTCCACCGGCCAGATATCATCACACAGGGAAAATTGCAGTTCGATTCTGGCTGTCAGGGTTTTTTCAAGCATGTTTCGCAGTTCATGCAATATTTTGTTGAGGTCCAGTTCACGTGTGTCTGACTGATCATCCCTTGAAAAGCCCAACAGCCGTTTTGTCAGTTTTGCGCCGCGGTCGCCGGCTTTTTGAATTTCCAGCACATAGCTGGCCAGCTTGGGGTCGGCTGCCAGCGCCTCTTCGAGCATTTCGCTATAGCCCAGAATAATACCTAGCTGATTGTTGAAGTCATGGGCTATGCCGCCGGTTAGTTTGCCGAGCGCATCCATTTTTTGAGTGCGTTGAAGCTGTTCGGCATGCAGTTTTGCTGTTGTTATATCCTGGGTCCAGCCCATCAATCTCAGCACGTTATTTTCAGGGTCAACGATAGGTACAAAGGAAGACTGAAATATCTTGCCGCTTGATCCTGTGAATTCAAATTCCGACGCTTCGCCTAGCAAGCCTGCTTCCATAAGCGTAGCAACCCGTTTTTTGTCGACAACCGATACCGAGTCGATAAACGGCGTACCCAAAACTTCTTGCTCTGTCGCCACATTTTTCATCTGCAAACCGGCGGGGTTCATAGAAAGCAGGTTTCCATTTTCATCCATTTCATGAATGCAGTAGGGCGCATTATCAATTATCAAACGTTGGCGCGCCTTGCTTTTTTGCAGGGCAATGTTCGCAACTTGAGCAGCCTGTTTGGACGTCACAAGGTTTTGTACCAGAGGCGAAACGAGCCACCGCAGCAGCAAAATACCCACGACAAAAAGCAATATCAACAGCGGCACAATATACTGCAAATTTGAAGAAATTGGTTGGTATAATTCAGATTGGTCGATTTTTAACACCATGCCCAAGTTCAACGCAGTCAGCGGGGCATAGGCCGCAACCACCGGGATGCTTCGGTAGTCGTCGGCAAAGCTTAGGCCGGTTTTGCCGTTCAGCGCATGGTCCATAGGGAGGGATACCCCATCGACCACACGAAGCTGCAGGTCAAAAAACTGTTCGTTTTGAAACCCGTTCACGAAACACTGCATATATTTTGGGTCAACATTATCTACCTTGCACAGCGCAAATTCCCCGGTTTCTCCGATCGCATCAATATTATTGAAGGCTTCTGTCAGTCGAGGCATGGCCATTTCTGTATGAACTCGGCCAATTTTTTTTCCGTCTTCAATTACGTCGACGTCAGCGCTGAGGATAAATTGATTGTCCCATAGCAGATTTGTGGGAAACTCCGCTTCCAGCTTTATGCGCAAAGCCGGGTTTTCAGAAAAATTCCCTACGTGCACCAGCTCTTTATTCTCCATATCAAAAATTTGTATCGCCAGGAAATTTTGGTCGAGGAAAGAGGCTGATATGCGGCGCAAATCGGCCTGTGCTTGCAGTGCTTGGGGTTGTTGGTTCAATTGCCGAATAGCATTTAGAAGTGGGGCCCTATATTCGTTGGCCTCCCTGTTGTCCATGCCCTGGCGTTGATCAATCTCTTCGGAAAAAAGCTGAATTTTTTGTTGCAAGAGAATGCCGAGGCTTTGCCCCAAAACAGTGCGTGACTGCTGCGCCATCACCAAATAAACGGAAACACCAGCCAATAATGTGACTGTGGCCAGGATCAAAGCGCCCAGAAATCCAACGGTGCGCCCTTCGGGGCTTTTTGACTTAGCCAATCTTTTCAAGCGCGTATTCCTTAGTTCATCGCAAGTCTATATCACTCGCTGGCTAAATTCAAACCGGGACACGGCAAATTGACGGCGGAATTGTCCCGGAATCGCCTTCGATTGTTCCAAGGGTACAACGGAGAGTTATAATTTATTCTGAAGATGATATTTTTATTGGTCCAAAGACGCTTGCCCAGCTGTCCATGCGGGGTTGAACATCTGTTTCGAAGTCAGGACCAAACCGGATCTGGCTCGCGGGCTCCGGCGCGCTCTCTTTGGCCGGGCAAACTTTCGTCGCGCAGTCCAAGCCTGGAACACAGGAAATGTCGGTGCAATTAAGCGCATATTTCAGGTAGCCTTCTTCAGGCTGTATGATTTCAAAACTTATACGCTCGTTTACGGCCTTGGCCTGGAAAATCAATATCAGCCCCAACGCTGCCGAATCAAAGGTCAGCAACGCTTGCAGGTCCAGTATGATTTTGGGTGGTTTTGAGCCTAAAACGAACTCGAACATCTCTCGCCAGGTGCTGTGATCTTCGAAGGTTAGGTTTCCAATTACCTGTATAACGGATTTCGACTGGTCTTCGGTGTGGATGTATTCCAAGGGAGAAACTCCTGAAGCAAATCATTATCCCCCATAAGCAAATCTTTATTCCCCATTTTGTACTGAAAACCATTTTTGGGTCGTTCTAACACCGCCTGGCCGAGCGAGAAGGCTGTAGGCCGGAACGGTTTGATCAGGCAGCCCTGGTCCCTAAAGGCTGGCTATTCTACCTTCATTAAAATACCACCTTAGGTGGCTTGTTGGCAATGTTGCTGTCGTATATTCATGTTCTTAACTTATGTTAATAAATAGCAGCTATACTGTTAGAAACTAAGCCAAGCGCATAGTGTTAGACGGCATAGATTGGTCTCTGTGGCTTGGCTTGAAGTATTTGCAATACGGTGATTTGCCTGAGTTTTTCTGTTCACCCATTTGGCGCCAGTTGCCACGCAACAGTGGGTACATGTTGTTATCATTGGTTACTTTATGTGCTGTAATTGAAGCTTTTTGGAATGACCATCATATTGTGTAGCTGGATCACTAGCACACTTGTTGCTAATTTCACCTTGTCGCGCAGTTTTAAAGCACCGGTTTGTTTCGAAATAATGGAGAGTTATGGTTGTTTGGTCTATGTAAGCTTTGCCCACATCATACAGACCAAGCCGGCTGTGCATTTCCATCTAAAGGTGATTTCCCCGGACGCATCCTTGAACTCGATCAATTTGAGCTGGAACCCAACCAGCTTTTAAGCTCTACCACGGCCGGCGCGGGGATGGCATTCATTCGTGAAGGTTGGGCTTATACGTTCCGGACTACAGAAAGTGGCGGCCGAACTGTGGGTGGTTTTTATACAGCCAGCGATGTTTTGGGGCTTCCACTTTTTTTCTCGCGAGATTTCCGTTACAGCGCCCGCGCTATGTCAAACCTGAAGGTGTGTGTTGTAGACATGGATGATTTTACAAGAGAGGTGCGGCGGCAGGATAGCTACTTTGAATATTTTCTGCATGAAGGCGGTCGCATGCTGTGGATGGTTGCCGACAGGGTTTATGATTTGGCGCACCGTTCTGCAGAGGAACGACTGTGTCGTGCGTTTTTGCTGATTTTTCTTCGTGCCAATCAGGGGCCTGGCAAACTAGAGCTGGATATACCTATTACGCAAGAAGTACTGGCGGACCTCGTTGGCACATCGAAAATTCATATCAACCGGTTGCTTATAAAATTGAAAAAGGACCGTATTTGCCATACCAGTCGAGGCTCGATGACCGTTTTCAATTGGGATAAACTTATGCAGCGCGCCGGAGTGAATGCCGGTGAATATGATCAGTGGGCAAAAATTAATGGTGTGAAACCTGCCGCCAAGGCTGAAATAGAAACCGTTCCTTCTGAGCTTTCCTAATCGCGTGATTTGCTCCATAAGGAGCAACATGCCTTTGAAAATTAAAAATAAATTTGCTCGCCGATTATGGTTGCAATCGCATGGTTTGGTCAGGGCTCCTACTGGAGCCCTCGATGTTATGAAAACCGTCCGTGAGCTCGGTTTTGTGCAGTTGGATACCATCCGCAATGTTACGCGCGCGCATCACCATATTCTTTGGAGCCGCAACCAAAAATACCGCGAGCCAATGCTTGGCGAATTATTGTCTCGTGACCGGGCGCTGTTTGAACATTTTACCCATGATGCTTCGGTGATACCCATGGAATTTTATCCCATGTGGAAGCGGCAGTTCACCCGGCTGGGTGAGCAGGTCCGCCGGTCCAGCTTTCACAATAGCGCCTTACCAACTGAAGACATCGCTGCGATAAAAGCCAGAATTGAGCGGGAGGGGCCGCTTTCCACCCGAGATTTTAAAACTACTGCCGCGCGGGGCAAACAAATGTGGGCGAGGCCGCCCCATAAAAAGGCGTTGGACTGTATGTGGTACGCGGGTGAGCTCGCCACATCGCACCGGAAAAATTTCATCAAATACTATGACCTTGCTGAACGGGTAATTTCCCCCGAGCATTTCGCTGCAGATCATAGCGACGCGTTTCAAATAGACTGGCTTTGCCGGAACGCACTGGAGCGGATGGGCTTTGCTAGCTTTGGCGAAATTAAGCGGTTTTGGGATGCGGTGAATGCAAAAGAAGTCAATGCGTGGTTTACGTCCTCTGCGGGCAAAGCTGCCGGTATGGTTCCTGTGGAACTGGAAAGCGCAGACGGCACCTGGACGGCAGCTTACGCGGTAAACGACATTGAAGCGCGCCTTCAGAGTTTGCCAGCACCGAGCAGCCGCATGCGGATTATAAATCCGTTTGACCCTGCAGTTCGTGACCGCACGCGTTTAGCGCGTATTTACGGGTTTACTTACCGGAACGAAATGTTTGTCCCTGCGGCACAGCGCGTATGGGGATATTATGTTTATCCGCTATTGGACAGGGACCGGTTTGTTGGCCGCGTAGAAATGACAGCAGACAGGAAAAAGGGTCAACTGACTGTGCATAAGCTTTGGAAGGAAGCAGACGTTAACTGGACGCGCGCACGGGGTGAAAAGCTGGACGCGGAACTGGCTCGTTTCGCCCGGCTGGCCCAAGTAAAAACCGTTCAGTGGGATTGTAGTGGCTTGCCAGTTTAATCATTGGCTGCGTCGATAATTGGCGCGCGCGGTTTTTCGTGGAAAATAAAATATGGGTTCAACTTGCCCAATATCGAATTTTGAGGCTAAGCTAATGGCAACATTAGGGTTTGGAGTGAAAAATGCAGGCAATGGTTACAACTGAATCTGGCAACCTTGTATTCCAGATTGCTGGCACACTAGCCTTTGAAGACAATAAAGAGTGGCGCCGCTTGGCAGAAGAGATGCTGCAAAAGGACGCTGCGGGCTATATTCTTGATGTGACGCGCCTGGAAATGGTTGATTCCGCTGGGTTGGGGATGATGCTTGCTATGAAAGACTGGGCCGAGAAACGGAGCCGCAGGCTGCAATTAAGGTATGATGACAGCTCATTTGTTGGTGGCATGTTTCGCTTGGCGAAATTTGATACGATGTTTGAAGTGGAAAAAATTTAGGGCGTTGAATGGATATAGTAACGCCTGTGGCAAAGGGTCCAGAATATGGGACAAGGACCCTTAAAAGGGATGGGATAATAAATGCAGGCAAATTTACAAACAGATTCTAGCAAGGTAACGCTGAAAATCACTGGGTCATTAACTTTTGCCGACAATAAGGATTGGCGGTCGATCGTGATGGAGTTTTTGGAAAAAAACGGAACCCAGCATGTTTTGGACATGACGGAGCTTAAAGATCTGGATTCTGCGGGGCTTGGCATGATGCTGGCGATGCAGAGATGGGCCAAAGACCGACAACGTGAGTTGAAATTGCAATTCGACCCGGAAAGTACAGCCGGGGGGATATTGCGGTTGTCGAAATTTGATGAAATGTTTGGTGCTATTGGAGATTAAGTCGGCGCTGTGAATGTGGGAACATTGTGTTTTGATCGCAAATTCCTGGGCAATTTTGTCTCAACCTAAAAGGTTATATTTCAGGCCGCGGATAACCTAGGCGGGATGTTACAAAAAAAGGGTAAAAAAATGCTCTTTTTTGGCATGGGATGTTTGACAAATTCAAATTTCCGGCATATTTTGAATGTGACCTAGGGACTGCGGCTTTTACTCGACCCCCAATCGTGGGCTGCAGAGTTTGGTTGTTAGGGCTTTCAGCATGCTGGAAGCCCTTTCCAAATTCTGGGCCAAATTTTTGAACCCAAATTCTGGGCCAAATTTCTGAACTAAATTCTCGGACTATAAATCCCGCAGCCAACCTCCCTTTCCGTGCTTTGACGTTGAAAACGGGTTCAGCGTGCGGACTTGCCCTGAAAAAATTATCTCATTTGCTGTTGGTTGCCTTTTGTTAACCAAACTGAAACCCACTGCGCGCACAATGCGCACGTGCGTTGCTGCATTCCGTAGCAGGTATGAAATGTAGGCTGGCGGGCCTCTTGTTTTCGTATGTCTCGCGTCGAACCGTTTGGATAAGTCCAGTGAAGCTTTTTATGAATTGTCTTTTGTTTGGGATCGCCGTTTTTGCCGCTATGCTGGTTGGGGTCCTATATCCCCCAAATAGCGGCCGCCTTATCGTGATGCTGGAAAGTTCAGAAGACCCTGTCGCGGTTTACAGCATTCTAAAAAATACTGATGGCTGGCTCGTCGAAAAAATTTCGAACAGAACGTATATCGTTGAAAGTAAAAGCAAAAACTTTCCTGCCAAACTTTATGGGAATGGGGCGCTTTTGGTTGTGAATGCTGCCGCTCAATATGGTTGCGAAACGCCTCAGGCCAACGATAACCGTCCTCGAAATACGGCAAATCCATACCGAAACACTGCGAAAATTTACTGAATGATCAAAGAGAAATGACATGAATTTACTGGACGAAATACGGATATCAATGGCGAAATTCCTGACCTATGCATTGTGGGCGCATGTTGCGCTGATTGTGCTGGCTGCAGTTCTGATCGGCCAAGAGGGCGTTTTATGGGCGGGTTTGGTGAGTGCCGCGATAGCGGGCGTGCCAACCGCGGTGTTTTTCACCCAGGGCAACGGCGAGCTTCACAGGTATCTTACAGCGATGAGCATGGCGCTAATGGCGGCAATGCTGGTGCTGGTTTTCAGGGGGCATTCCTGGCAGATCGATATGCATATGTATTTCTTTGCGGTCTTGGCAATTTTGTCGGTTTTTTGTGATCCGAAGGTTGTGATCGTTACCGCCGGGACCATTGCAGTTCATCATATTCTCTTCAATTTTATAGTCCCGTCCTGGGTATTCCCCGAGGGTGCCAGCTTTGGCAGAGTTGTCTTTCATGCAGTGATTGTAGTTCTCGAATCTGCGGCGCTATATTGGATCGCTGTGAAACTGCAGGATACCTTGTTTAAGGCCGAAGAGGCCGAGAAAATAGCAGCAGAGGAAGCTACTCATGCGCGGGAAGTCGCCGCAGAGGCAGCGCTTGCGAGAACGCAGGCCGAAGAGGCGTTGGCCGCGGCAAAAACCACCCAGGAAGAGATGAATAGCCTTTCTGGAAAAACCGAGGCCGAGCGGGAAGAAATGGCTGCCAAGGCGTCTCAAGACCGGGCGGCGCTGGCCACCAGGTTCGAACAAAGTATGAGCGGCCTGTTGAGCGAAATTGCAGAAGTTTCCCATACGTTGGAAAGTGAGGCAGAACTTCTTAGCAAAATCGCCGACGACAGTGAAAACGCTATGAAAGCCGCGAACGGTGCCACAGAAAATGTAACCGGCAACGTTAACTCGGTGGCGTCTTCGGCGGAGGAAATGTCAGCCTCGGTAGCCGAGATTAGCCGACAGGTGAATATGAGCGCGACGGTCGCGGATGAAGCGCGGACCCACGCAGAAGACAGCGAAAAACGTATTCATGAGCTTTCGGAACGAGCTGATAAAATCAATGATGTGCTGTCCATGATTGGAGACATTGCCGAACAAACCAACTTGCTCGCGCTCAATGCAACGATCGAGGCGGCACGTGCCGGCGACGCTGGCAAGGGGTTCGCCGTGGTTGCTAGCGAAGTGAAGTCGCTTGCCAATCAGTCGGCAAATGCCACCGAGGAAATTGGTAAACTGTTGGCAGGTATACGCGATGCTACTGGCGACGCAGTGGCTGTGAACAAAAAAATTGTGTCGGTTATTGGCCAGATAAGTGAAAACTCTTCGGGTATTGCCAGCGCTGTTGAGGAACAGTCGGCAGCTACCGAGGAAATTGCTCGCGCGGCTCAACATGCCGCAGCAGACACGATCGAAGCCAGCCGTTCTGTCGAAAATATGGCTAGTGTTTCAGGTCAGGTTACAAGGGCTGCGGAAATGACAGCTGAGGCGGTTACGACGCTTTCAGATAAAACCACAAACCTTTCCGACCGGGCAGAGGAATTTATCAGCGCTCTACGCTAGGCGCCCCGGATACGAGCTGATTCGTTTTCACGGCGAGAGTATATATACTACGCGTGCGCGCACCCGCTTACCTGTGCGCGTAGGTGTGCCCGAGTACACGCGCGCCCAAGCCCGCGTGCGTTTCGCGCGTGCTATTTATGCCGCGAAATAAACTATCTGTTCGGCACAAAAATTCTTTGCTAAAATTTCAAATGGGCAGTTGACAGATGTTAGCGCCCAAGCTTATGTCTGTGTCAGCGGCGGACTTAAATCCGACCTGTGCCGAGCATAGTGCTTGCTGCAGAACCGCATATAGGAATTTTTATCGTGACCACTCTTTGGACAATTCAAAACAATGGCACCCAGTGCGCGCAGCTATTTATGCGTCGCGCAGCGGTCGTCATTAAGGCGTCCAGGGAGGCGGGCCAAGCATGATGTAGCAATAAAATTTGCATATCGCTTAAGCTAGAAAAGCCCTCCCGGACCCCAAAAGTCCCGGAGGGTTTTTTCGTTTTAGGCACCCGGATCAAAAACAGTGATGACAAAGAGACAAACGATGAGCCACGCAGCAAAAATGAATTCCCCCCGGCAAAGCCAAACCACAGGTTTGCCTTTGCACTCCCCGAAGGCGCCCAGCGAGGCGTCTTGGCGGGCCGCAAGATTTGATCCACTGGACCATCTTGCGGCTCGCCACGAAGGGGTGATGAGCGGTGGGAGTTTGAAATCTGCGCTGCAGGGTTTGCTTAAATCGGCTGGCGAAAAACTGCCGGGCAACACGCCGGGCAAAGGAAAGGTGGCTCAAGGTTTGGGCTGAAACAGGTAGCCGCCCGCTCAGGTGGTACAAAGAGGCGCAGCGCAGGCTGCTTAAAAAGGTTGAGATAATGGCTATATTTTTTAACGGACGCGGTGAAGAAAACCGGGAATTCAAAAATTCGTCGCCGCACAGTATTACGCTTGACGGCGAGCATTGGCATAGCGCGGAACATTATGTGCAGGCTCAACGCTTCAAATGTTCGGAAATTCAGGCCCAGGTGCGGGAAAGCGCCTATCCTTTTTCTGCAAAAACGATTGCTCGGGAGCGCCCGGAAACTCTTCGGGAAGACTGGTATGAAATCCGCGATACCGTTGTGGAAAAAGCCGTTCGGTCTAAGTTCCAAGCGCATCCGGAGCTCAGTAAAAAATTATGTGCAACCGGTGAAGCCGAAATTATTGAGGCATCTGCAATGAGCCACCATTGGGGTGCAGGTGCAGACGGTACCGGCAAAAATACGCTCGGTCGAATATTGATGAAAATTAGGCGGGACCTGCAGGAAAGCCTTAGCTCTTCTGGCGAAATAAGAGAAAATAGGATAGGATAAGCAAATGAGTTCGGTCCATTATTTAGCAGGCAACACACTGGCTATCAGCTGGTTTGAAGACTTTCAGCAGCACCTGCCGCTGAAAGTGGCTTCTGCTAAGCATGGGTCGGCAGGATACATTACGATTGATTTGGGTGAAACCCACGCCACAGACAAGCTTACGGGCGAACAGCAGTTTGACTGGCATTTGTGGGTTTATATGTGCGATTGGGATTTTTACAAAGACGAAAGCCGGATACTGTGGCGGCGGGAAAGCAACAACGCGCTTGCAGGCGCGATTTTAGCCCAGCTGCAGGGAGAAAAGCTTTTGGCTTTTGATTATGACGAGGCTGATGACTGTTTCCTGATGCATTTTTCTGGCGGATTTCAGTTGCATCTTGATCCTGACTTTTACGGTTTTGAACCTGCTGACGATATTTTTATGCTGTTTAAATACGGTGAAAAAAAATGCCTATCTTATAGCCCGAAGCGGCGATTTTACCGCGCCGCCTAGATTCAGGGCCTAATTCCAAGAATAATAATGGTCTTCCATTAGGGATGGTAAATGGAACAGGTTCCGGAGGACCTGGCACACCAAGAATCGGCGCCGGGGGCGGCCGGAAATACAGGGCCTGCCGGTCGCGCCTGAGCGTAGATGGCGGCCTGGCGCGGTTGGTCGCGGGGTGCTGTTCCCTTGACTTTGTGGTCGATTTTTATCACTAAAGACGCAAGAGTTTGTATTGAGCAAAATTGTTGACAAGTCTTTATGACCAGTTTTGATACCGACGATTCGGGTTTGCGTCAGATAGATGACGAAGGTGATTTTACACTGTTGCCAGCGGTGGGTCTGTGTGACCCGCGGGCAAGTGACGCTGGCCGTGACCTTATGAAATTTTTTCATGGCCTCCATGAAGGCACGCGGCTGTTGACGCGCGGCGATTTTTCCCCTGTGGACTTGAAGCCCTTTCTCACCAATATCGTTATTTTTGATTTGGTGTTCGGCGATGATGGCCTTGTCTGATAGGCCACTTTTCAAAGCCGTAACGTGTTTCACTCCTGTTGCCGATGACGAGGGTAATATTGTTCAAATGATCGGTCTCGTAGAGTTGTTGCCTAAAACCTAACCCAGCCCAAAGAAGTTATACCGCCCTTTTGGCATCCTAGGCGTACCTCTGGATTAAACTGCCTTTGGATGCTATTTATGGGCTATGTCCAGCTTTGACGACAATATCAATCCAGTACGGCCAAAAGGCGTGGGCGGGGAATTCAATGTGGCCGCTGCGACGAGCATTGATGACCCTAACGCAAGTGATGCGGGCAGGGCGCTAATGCGTTTTTTTCACGGGCGTACTGGCGGAACACGCCTTCCCAAACGCTCAGATTTTTCACCGGCTGATATAAAAGCTTATCTCACCAATATAATTATAATGGATGTGGTTTACGGTGAGGACGGTTTGGTCTCAGATGGGATCATTCGGCTGATGGGGGGCAATGTGGCAACCTATTATGGTGAATTTACCGGTCGGCCGGTTAGTGAACACCCGTCTGATTCCTGCGAACGATTTGTACGCGGTGCGCGAGCGGCTGTTGCCTGCCAGGGACCCGTGGTTGGCCATGCAAATCAATCAGTTCCAGACAAGGCCAGGTACAGTGTGAAAACCTGTTGGGTTCCTATTGTGGATGACGCTGGAAAAATTACGCAAATGCTGGGGCATATACAATTGTTCAGGCTTTCTGGCGAGGCAGTTCCACCCGTGTGACGATTGGTTGCCGAAGGTTGGCGAGGCGCGGGTTGCGGCGCATTTACATATATATTCGTCGCCTGAATAGGTACTAGGTCACTAAACTGTCAGGAATTGGGTGTTGGTAAAAAGCTATGTATTTTTTCCCAAATATCATTGCCGTGATGGGTCACTAGTTTCAGGGCTGTTATATAACCCAAATAGGCCGCCCCCAGCCATATCCACCCATTACCTACGGGCAAATAGTCCCCGAGCGTTTTGAACCACAACATGGCCGAGACAAAATTCATCACTGAATTTATGATGAAAGCGACCAGCATGTTGATGCCGATATTATCAAACAGGCTTCCAGGGCCAAAAATTTTGCCGAGGAACTGCCAAATTTCGATCAGTTCAATCAGGATATAGGTAAGCACCGCCATGGTGCCGTAAAACCCGCCGCCAAAAGACATGATTTTATTATGCATCATGTCACCGCCTCGTTTTTTACTGAAAAGGGGGTTGTTTTCCGCAGGCGAAACCACCTCACGCAGCACTTTGTTTTCCCGGGATGCTTTGCGGGCCTCAGCTTTCGCCTTCTTTTTTGCCTCTTTGATCTCAGCCTTTTGCGCCTTAGTTTCGGCTTTTTGCGCTTTGATTTGGTCTTTATATTGCTGGCGAAGAGTGGCGTCCCCGTCAAATGCTTGTAGACGCCCGGAGCGGATTGACCACTGAAGGATTAGGAACGTGAAAATCATCACGGGCAATGAGCCCAGAAAGGTGGCTTTCAATATTTCGAACACCATAATTTTGCCCTCGTGTGATCGCCGTATTTGCCCGGCGATCATAGAGGCCTGCCGCCGCACAATTATGGAGAATAATAGGCAGTTCCGGCAATATAGCAAAACTCAAATTGAACGCGCCTTTATCGTTTGCGGGAAATTGGCATCAAGCGTGAAATTTTTGTTGCATTTGGCGTTATTATACCTACCTATAGGTAGAATAATTCTAATACTTCATAGTTAGGGAGCCAGTTATGACAAAAACACAAAAAACTGCGGTGATAGCGGGCGTGGGCCCCGGATTGGGTGCAAGCCTTTGCCGCGCGTATGCGGCGGAAGGATACCGTGTTTATGCATTGGCACGCTCAAACAAGGGCGAAGAGCTGGGCGAGGGCGCACGCTTTATCCCGACAGATCTTACGAACGAGGTTGCGGTTAAGGAGGCATTTAAGGAAGTCATCGCTGAAACAGGCCGTGTTGATAACGCGGTTTATAATGCTAGCAGCATGATAATCAGCGAGTTCGCTGGGCTGACGGCTGCAGACTTTGAGGCTCTGTGGCGGGTCAGTACATTGGGGGCATTTTTGTTTGCCCAAGAGGCGCTCAAGCCCATGGCGGCGGCGGGCCAAGGTGCATTGCTGTTCACGGGCGCAACAGCCAGCGTTAAAGGCGGCGCCAAATTTGCCGCATTTGCATCTGCGAAATTTGCCCTGCGCGGCCTGGCACAATCATTAGCACGGGAATATGGCCCGAAGGGTGTGCATGTAGTGCATACGCTGATCGACGGTATCCTTTGGTCTGACAGGGCGCGCGACCAATTTGGCATGACCGAAGAGACCTCTATGGATCCTGATGCCGTCGCGGCCGTTTATCTGGACGCGGCGGGTCAACACCCCAGTGCATGGACCCACGAGTTCGACCTTCGGCCTTACTGCGAGAAGTTTTAACCGTTTAAATGCCTCTATATGATTGCCGCTTAAGAATATTGCCTGGCGCAGATTGTCAGATTATGGTGCGGTCGTCGGGGTGAAGGGAAAATAAATGTCTGATACTGCAAATCGTATCGTCGATATCATGGCGGAGCTTATCCAAACGCGGGGATATAGTGCCGTTAGTTATCAGGATATAGCTGACGCAATTGGCATCAGAAAAGCCAGTATTCATTACCATTTTCCTTCCAAAGGTGATCTCGGCGAGGCGGTGATACGGCAATATAATAAAAGCCTTCTTGATGAGCTTGAAGCCGTCGCTGCTGACCCCGGTGCCTCGGCCAGTGATAAGCTGGAGGCTTTTTTAGAGCCGTACCTTAGCTTCAGGGGTGACGATCAACGGGTTTGTCTTTGCGGCGCTCTTGCGGGGGAGTTTTTTGCGTTGCCCAAAGGCATGCAGGCCGAAGTCACCAAGTTTTTTGAGGCACATCAGGGCTGGCTAACAAACTTGTTCGCGGCGTGCAAGAAAGATGGCAGCATGAAAATGCCGGGTTCACCAGAGCAAACCGCGCGCCTGTTTTTTGGTGCAATGCAAGGAGCTTTGCTGGCAAAGCGCGCCGCAAATGACGATACGCAGATCGACGACGTCGCGACTACACTCAGGGCCTTGGTCGCGTAAACGGCGTTACGACGCTCTTTGTTCTTGCCCACCCTCTAGGTTCTGCAATCCCGATCAAACTTTGGTTGCATCACGAGTTTCGTTCGCTATATTTGTTATACTGTAACGATTACATGGGGATGCTCGTGCGTAAGGTTTTGCTGGTAATTTTTCTAATTGGAATTTGGCAGTCACGGGCCTATGCCTGCTCGTTGAGCAGAGATTATGTCCCCCCGACAAATTTTGAACTTGTGCAATTGGCCGAAGCTATTGTTATTGCCCGGCTTGAGACGCTTGAAAATGGCGAAACAGGTTTTGAGCTTGTTGAGGTCTTGAAGGGCCCCAAAAGGCCTGACACTTTGTACCGAATTGCGCCAAGGCTTTCTACCGAGTACCCGAGCCACCCCTATAGCCTTCAAACAGAAAACGCATCCGATGGCGGTGGCAGCTGCAGACGCGGGGCCTATGCGGAAGGGAAACTGCATTTACTATTCTATAGCAAAAACCCGAATGCTGGGGCCTTTTTCCAGAGCGTTGCCATTTTTGGTCGAGACAGTGAAGACATTGAAAGCATGGACGCTTTTTGGCTCCGGGTTGTGCGCAAATATCTGGACATTCAAGCGCGCCATACTCCGATGCAACAGATCGACGCGCTGCGCCGCTTGCGGCGCGATTTACTCGACGAACGGATCAGTCCTCAGCAAGTCTCCTGGATTATGGATATTGAGAACCACCTCGTCTCAGCTACGCCCTATAAGCCGATGGAATTCTTGCTGGAAATGTATAAAACCCTGAAAGAAAAGGGAAAATTTCCTGATGCGGCACCATACTATGACCTTGGCTTGCAAAGGGGGTTCGCTGCCATTTCAGACAAAGAGCAAGTGGCCAAGTCTATGATGCTCAATAAGGAAAATGTTGCGCCCGCGCGCCTGTTGCGGATGATCAGAAATGAGGCAGATGTGGCAATTTTGGGCCGGTTGCTGGCAGTTTTTGCTCGAAGCGCGCCGGAAGCAGATGTGCTCAAAACGTTTGACATGATCACTGCAAAAATGGTGCTTGGGCCCGATGAAGAGCTAGACAGTTTAGCGAGCGGTCTTGCGGCAGCGATCAATAACAAGCTGGATATGGGAGCAGGGCTTTCGCCTGCATGGAGGCAGCGGATATTGATTTTGTTTACGCAGCTATATCATGACGGGTTTTGGCTCACCATACCTCGCGCGGCCGCTCAAGTCATGGCGGATGACTGGGACCCAAATACGACACCGTCCGAGCCCCTGGCCTATTTATTGGCCATACACGACTATGCACCTTTGGTCGCTTGGGCGGAGCGTATTTTAAGTGATAACCAAGCCTCGATTTCCGATTTAACAACCGCCCTGCGTGTAAAACTTATGAACAGGTCAAAAGGCCCGAAAAATCTGTGGCGGACCTTTCTTTGTGGTGAACAAAATCAGCGCACAGCGTTTCTAGGCGCGCTTGATGCTGTCCATGTAGGTTCTGGTAAACGCAACTGGTATGAGCGCATTGCTGCATCAGCGGAGCTCTCCAGTGAAGACTGGGCCGTTTTTGAATCCATGCTACGCCGCCGCGCTGAACGGGATATGAAGGCAACAGCGCGCAATGGTCGTGGCAGCTATAGCTTGGGGCGGGCGGTTGATATACTGAAGAAACGGGCTGCAGGTAAAAGGATTGAGCCCTCCTACGGAGCTACTGCTCTTACGTGCGCGCCAAGAAAAGCAGAGGTGTCAGCTGCCTTCTAGGTCCTGTGGAGATTTCTTTTCATTCCGAAATAGGAAAATGATGGCGCTGGTGGTGATGCCGCCAAAGGCCATCATTTGACATAGCGCCTGATAGCTATCGGAAAACAGCCCGGCGTAGGCGCCGGTATCTACGCTGCTGGCTGCTGCCGCTCCTATCGCCGCTGCTGTTGTTGGCAATGCGCTCAACAGGCTTGAGGCTGTTCCGGCGGCGTCTCCCGCGGCCTCTAGCGCCAGTGCGTTTGAAATTGGAATTACAATGCCAAATCCCAATACGTAGAAAAATACGAAGGTCCAAAGAAGCCAAAGCGGCAGGAAGCTGGTGGCGGCAAACAGAAACCCTATGCCCGACAAGCCGGCTATTGTTGCTGAAAGTTTCAGCGGCGCACGCAGGCTACGGGTCCCGATAATTCGTCGGCTTATGGCTGGGCCAATAATTACCGCGCTTGCAGCAATGGCAAACAAAACACCAAATAACTGCGGCGAGGTGCCATAATGCTTTTCGGTCATGGCGGCACCCACCCCCAACATTGCCGAATAGCCAAAGAAAATGCAGCTGATCGATGTGGTGCACATCAGGAAATCCCGCCCAAAAAACAGCCTTTTGATTAACTTGAGCGAAAGCGGCGCTCGCGCAGGGGCCGTCGCGGCATGTGTGTTTGAAATGGGCGCGAGTACAAAATAGGAAACCAGCAAAAGCACAAAAGCAAAGGCAACCAGAAACCAGAATATAAAGCGCCATTCGGCCACCAACAAAATACCGCTGCCTACAAGCGGTGCCAACAAGGGTGCGGCACCAAATATCATCATTATGGTGGCCATGAGATTGGCGCTTGCCTTGCCGCCGCCCTGGTCCCGAATGATGGCGCGCGCAATTACTGGCCCGCATCCGCCGAAAATGCCTTGCAGCATGCGGTAAAAGGATAGTGTCTCAAGGCTGGTGGCCGTGGCGCACAGTAAGCTCATCAACATGAAACCGGCAATGCCGACATACAGGGGTGGCATTCTGCCGTAACGGTCGGATAAAGGGCCCCACAGAAGCTGTCCGGGGCCGTACCCGACAAAATAAGCACTAACGATCACACCGGCAGCCTCGCCGCTAAGCCCGAAGCTCCGTCCGATAGCTGGATGGCCAGGCAAGGCAATATCTACGGCCGTAGCCGTAATAGCCGTGATAGCTGCCAGCGAAAGCACAAACGGCAGGCTTTTTTCCGGCGGGCTCTGGCCTTCGCTAGGTTTTGCGACAATGGTGTTGTGGGTCATGAATGATAATACCAGCAATGTTAGCTCTTCTCATAGCGCTTTGAGATGCGCTTGAACAGCCCGCTGCAACACAGAGCTGCTATGCGCTGAGGTTTAGCGTTCTATTGGTGGTTTTATTCCGGATTTTGACATTTGTTAAACAGTTGATAATTATCCCCATTTATAGTTTGGGGCGGGACTTTTGTTTTGGGAGGTTAACACTTTGTTGTTGCGGCCTGCTATTTTGGGTTTTGTAATTGCCGTCGTGCTGGCAGGGCTTATGCCGTTTGGCGCGCATGGTTCAGGTCACGCTGAAATTGCTAAACATGGGCAAGAGGGTGTGCCGGAAACTGCATTGCTACCCGTCGCGGACGATGTCTCAGACAGCGCCATAAACATGGAACCCGTTTTGTTGGGGTATGTAAATTTCCCGCCCCACAGTTATTTCGAAGATGGCAAAGCCAAAGGCCCTTATCTTCTTGGATCGATAAAAATTCTTGAGCGTGCAAATCTTTCCTATGAGTTGGTCGAGTTGCCCGTTGCGCGGCTTTACAAAGAAATTGCAAATGGAAAGGTCCATGTATGGACAGGCATTTCGGGCCATGCAGGTCATGACCGGGCGACGATAATGGACGATACGCCCATTGGCATACTGAAACTCCGCATATACGGCGTCGGATCGCCGCCGCCTACCTTTGAAAATCTGCGAAATACGGCTTTGATCGTAATTGGGGGTTATCAGTATGCCGGTTTACTGCGTCGACAGCCGCCTGCTGACCGGGGCGTCACCCTGATTCCGGCGCAAAGTCATAGGTCAGCCTTTGAATTGATGTCGGTTGGTCGCGCGCGTTATGTGATGGACTATGATCAATCGGCGCAGCAAGCTATTTCAGCGCTTGGTTTAGGGGATGTGAAGGCCACGGTGGTGGAGGATGTGCCTATATATTATTATGTGTCACGCGCCGCCCCTGACCCTGAAGGACTGCTTAAGATTATGCAGGACGGCAGAAAGGTTTTGCACCGTGAACAAAAAAAATAACAAAAAACCAAGCTAAAGCAGACGTTTGCCTAGCGGTGTTCCTGTGTCGGCTCTTCCAGCTTTTATTTTGCCAGTCCCGGGGATTGTGTATGAAAAAAAATGCAAAAATCTTGAATATGAATTTTCGGCGGGTATCATGGCGAGCAGGGGTTGAGGGTTTAGATGCCGGGGGGCGTCCCAAAATGAGAGTTTGTTAATGGTAGTTTCCAGCCGTTTTGTGGGCGCGTTTTTATTCGCCTTGTGTCTTTTGGTGCCTGCGTCAGCCAATGCTTTTGATCATGTGGCCGGAGAACCATCAACCGCAGTTATAAAGCCTTTGTCAGACCGCCTTGTGGCTGCTCGAGACAGTGCGAAAGGCCTTGAGCCGGTCAAAATGGCTTATTTTGACTTTCCGCCCTATATATACGCCGACCACGGTAAAATATCCGGGTCAATAGCGGCGCTCGCCCATGAGATGATGGTCGAAGCAGGCCTCGAATATGAATTTATTTCAATGCCGGTTGCCCGCATATACAAAGATATTGCGATGGGGAGAGTGCATTTCTGGATTGGCACACCAGGCGCCGCCGAAATGGTGGGCACCACACTTATGGGAACCAGCGTAGTTGGTACCAGTCGGCTGAATATTTACGGTCTGGGGGATAGCCTACCGCCTAGGTTTGAAGACCTGCGCGATACGGCGATTATTACTTTGAAAGGGTATGCTTATGGCGGGCGCGGCGTTGAGCTTGCCGCTCGCCCCGGTATCCGGATTTTGGCCACCCATAATCATGCATCGGCGTTTTTGATGCTGCAGGCGGGCAGGGCACCTTATTTGCTGGATTACCATACGCCCAGCGAACAGACCATGTTGGAGCTGGGGATGTCTGGCCTGCACTCAACCAATGTTTATGAACGGCCCAACCATTTGATTGTCTCCAAAAAATCACCTCATCCCGAATTGCTGTTGGAATTGCTGGAGGCAGGCGTGCGCCGGGCGTATGCACGTCGACGCATTGAGGCTGATACCGCGGGCGATTAATTCTGGCGCGAGCGGCCACTGGCAATTGCGCCGCAAACCCTTCCGGGGTAAAAGAATTTCATTGGCCAATTTTTAAGACGATACGCACTGGAGACCAGGTTTCCAATAAAGGAGTTTCGAATGCCCAACTTTGCCGCAGGAGTTGTAAAATTTCAAAATGATGTTTATCCGGCAAAAAAAGAGCTCTTTGAAGAATTAAGCCAGGGGCAAAACCCTGAGGCCTTTTTCCTGACATGTTCAGACTCGCGCATCGAAACAGCCATGATCACGCAAACCGATCCGGGTGATCTGTTTATTTGCCGCAATGCAGGCAATATTGTGCCGCCGCACACGCAGCATACAGGCGGTATTACCGCGTCGCTGGAATATGCTGTTTCTGTATTGAAGGTTCCTCATATTGTGGTGTGTGGGCACACAGACTGTGGCGCGATGAAAGCGGCGCTATCGGGCGACAGCCTCGATGATCTTCCCCATGTGCGGCAGTGGCTAAGTTTTTCGAAGGCAGCCATTGATGTGGTGAATGCTGTTGGCGACGACATGAGCCAAAATGAGCGCATGAACCTGTTATTGAAAAAGAATGTCATCCTGCAATTGCAACATTTGAAAACACACCCCTGTGTGGCCGTTAAGTTGGCTCAGGGCAAATTGCAACTGCACGGCTGGGTATATGACATTAAGGACGGCAAGGTATACGCCTATGATGAGGCGGCAGACAAATTCCTGGCGGTAGATGACCGCTATGCCGCGGAGTTTGCGGCCCGACAAACAAATGACAAATGTTGCGATGAATAAAATAAAATGAATCGCAGGCTGGCCTTTGCCAGCGTCGATTCTGTTTCAAATTGGGGGTAATGATGTTCCGGAAAATTCTTGTATTCACTATAGTGTTGTTTACGGCAGTGTCTGTGTCGGCACAGGAAGTATCTGTCAAAGACGACAAACGCTACGGCCAGCTTCAATATAATTTGCCGCTTGGGCAGCCGGTTACCATTGATATTACCTATAAAACCGAAACAAACGGCGTACTAGTTGAATTGAAGGAAACCGCTGAATTGGTGGCCCTGCGCCCTGATGGCGACAATGTTATCTACCGGGCTAAAACACTGGCTGCAGAAACCGTTTCCGTGGTGGGTATGCCTGAACTGCTACAGGAAACCCTTACAGAAATTGGCGAGCAGGCGGTGGGCATGAGCTATGAATATAGCGCAAACGCAACCGGTTATCCGCTCGAGATAACCGACACAGCGCCCATAAATAAATTCATGAAAAAGGCGCGGAAAGGTCTGAAAAAATGGACCAAGAAATTTGCCAAAAAAAATAAACTGTCAAAAGCGCAGCGCGCGCAGATTAGCGCGATTATCGACCAGTCGCTTGCGCCGTTTCTTTCCAAGGACAAAGAAACGGTTAGCCGTTTGGTGCTGGAAAGCCCACAGCTGATTATGTACGGCATCGGGCGTGGCCTTTTCCTTGATTATTATAGCGTTTTCAACACGACACGCTATTTGGACGCCGCGGAAATCAGTTTCCATACCGTCGACGAATGGATGGTTAAAACCTGGGATACGGAAAACTCTATCGCCGAGCTGGAATTTACCCAGCAGCTGAATGAGGAGGAATTTGAGGCCTTCCTAGGCCGGTTGCGCCCGGCGCTGGAAGCGCAAAGCACGCCAAATTTGGAAGCAACCATGGCCGCGTTTGCCGCCATTAAAATGAGCCGCGAAGGCAGCTATAAAATGGACATGAAAACTGGCTTGCCAATTTCTGGCACCATTATCAGCAAAAGCTCTGCGGACGGCCAAAATGAAACAGAAACCATAGAGTTTGAGCTTCGGTTTTAATGAATCTTCTTGTTAGCTTTCGCTTGGGCCTTCGCTGCCTGTTAGGCGCATGGGTGAGCCCGTGAGGTAATAAGCCACGCCGATAAAACCCGCGCCGCCGATGATGTTGCCAAATGATACCCATATCAGATTATACCATGCGCTGGTGACGCTCACGGCGTCTGCGTGCGCGCCGAGAAGCGAGATAGTAAACACGGTCATGTTGGCAACGCCGTGCTCAAACCCGGCGGCGACAAAGGCAAACAGGCACCAGAAAATCAAAATGCATTTTGCCGTATCATTTTGGGTTTTATGGGTCATCCAGATGGCGAGACAAATCAGCCAGTTGCAAATGGCCGCGCGCGCAATCAGCTCAGTAACGCTGCTGTCTACCTTGGTGAGCGCGATGGAGTGCACAAGGCTGGTGGGATCATCGAGCCAGCCACCCCCGCCGCCAAGCGTGAACAACAGGCCCAAGAGCATCGCGCCGAGCAAATTGCCGCTCCAGCAAACAATCCAGTCATAAATCACCTGAAAGGCGGTGAGCTTTTTGTATAAGTAACCAAATGTCATGAACATTGTGTGGCCGGAAAACAGCTCGGCGCCTGCAAAGATAATCAGCGTGAGGGTGATGCCAAAAAAGCAGCCCATAATAAGGTTGCGCGATAGGGGTTCGGCTTCGTTCCCCAGCGTGAGGATAAGGATAATGCCAATGCCAACGTAAGCCCCGGCCATCATGGTCGAAATGGCAAAGCCGAGCGGATGGCTTTTTAGATATTTGATCTTTGTGACGGCCAGCGCTGCCAGCTGTTCTGTGGTGTCCCGGTACATATTTTCCTCGCGCACTGAGATAATATTTGCGGGCATAAACTCCCCAGCCAGACCCCAACAGGTGCGACTGCGCCCCGCCAGCTTTCTGGCGAAGCCTACGCGGCGTTTGAGCGCCAACTGAGTTTATCTCAGTTGCAAAGACTATAGCCCATGAAAAGGAATAACAGGTTCGAAGGCCAGCAAATTGACATGGGTCAAGTGTGCATATTGCCAATATTTGAGGGGCGGCTTATGTTTAGTGCACAAGGCCCCAGCGCCGCACGGAAGCAAGGCCCAGAATGAGGGCTGCTGAGACCAGATATTGAGGAAGATGTTTAGATGGCTTTGAGCGAAGGCGCGAAAAAAAGAAAGCTGAAGAAAAAGGTGAAGGGCATAAAGTCCAAACCCACAGCTAGGCAGGCGCGCGCCCGGGCCAAAGCCAACAGCATGTCAAAATCCAAACAGACCGAGCACGGCGGCAGAGCGCACAGAAGACGCAATCAATAACGCGCATCCTCTACACCCGCTGGTGTATGCCGACAATATGTTTAGCGAATTTAGAGGCTTAATACTGAAATTGATTTAGTGTTCGATCAGCTATAGATTAGCGCTCATTGAACAGGGCATCCTGGTAGAGCTTTAAGTTCAAAAGGTGTGCGCGCCAATTAAACATGTAGCCGTCATTTAAGTGCCACATTGCGTTATTACTGGATTGGTTGTCGAACACCCAGAGTACCTGCTGTAGCTCGCAAATAATATCGGTCATATCGTCGATGGCATCAACAACAGTCACGGTCGTGTCGCCGATATTGATCGAAATATCACCACATTGGTTATAGTAGCCCCAATTCGGAAAGCGTTTCTCGATCTGCTTTCGTATGGACTGGTATTCAGACTCGGGAATTAGCTCGTCATCATCCTCATTATCAAGCACTACTTCTGCGCGCTCAATGAACAGCGCAATTTTGCCTAGGGCATAAAAGATCGACTGAATGTCGCCATTAGTTCCGACTTCAGACCCCAAACAGTCAGCAATGACGGCCTTGATCTCCTCTTCAAGCTCTTTTGGGGAGCGATAAATCATTACAGGATATAACCTCGGGTTTTTGTTGCAGTTTAAGGGGCGTTCTCTTTGCAATCGTTATGGATGTTGTCGCGTCGAAAATTATGACTATCCCTTGTAACTTTTGACGAGGGCTGGTCTGACGATGAGCGACTTAAAAAGGCTATACCTTGTCACTCGCCCCTAGGCGTTGCGGCCCAGCTTTTCAGGAGCTCGTCATAATCCACCGTTACGCCTTGCGGTTTCTCGTTATCAAGCTTTGCCTTGGGGCTGCCGGGCTGGTTCAGCCAGTAATCCCGGTCGCGGGGTTTGTTCAGCTTTGGGCCGCACACTTTTTGCACGTTTGCGCGCTCCAGTCGCCTCAGCACCTTGTCTTGCGCTGCCGCTAGGCTGTCCATCGCTTCCTGCGGGGTTTTTTCGCCCGACATAGCGTCGCCAATGTCCTGCCACCACAGCTGCGCCAGCTTGGGATAATCAGGCACATTGGTACCGGTCGGTGTCCACAACACCCGCGCGTTTGAACGGTAAAATTCAATGAGGCCACCCAGCGACGGCGCACGCTCGGTCATGCTTTTGTCCCAAATATCGCTTTCGCGGATGAAGGTCAGGCCCTCGTGGCTCTTTTTGAGGCTTACGGTTTTCGAAACCGTAAACTGGGCATAAAGCCACGCGGCCATGGCGCGCTTGGTGGGGGTTGATTTCATCAGGGTCCAGCTGCCCGCGTCCTGATACCCCAGTTTCATTCCGTCCCCGTAATAAGCGCCGCGAGGCGAGGGGGCCATGCGCCATTTTGGCTTGTCGCCGTCCATCACCGGGATGCCGGGCTTTACCATGTCAGCGGTGAAGGCCGTGTACCAGAAAATCTGCTGGGCGATTGCGCCTTGCGCTGGCACAGGGCCGCTTTCGCCGAATGTCATGCCAGCTGCTGTTGGCGGTGCATATTTTTTCAGCCAGTCCACATATTTGGTGACCGAATATACAGCCGCCGGGCCGTTGGTGGCCCCGCCGCGCGATACGCTTGACCCCACTGGCGAGCAGCCATCAACGCGGATGCCCCATTCGTCCACCGGGTGGCCGTTTGGTAGCCCCGCATCGCCCGCGCCCGCCATTGAAAGCCACGCGTCGGTGAAGCGCCAGCCAAGGGACGGGTCTTTCTTGCCGTAATCCATGTGGCCGTATACGCGCTCGCCGTCTATTTCCTTCACGTCATTGGTGAAAAATTCGGCGATATCTTCGTAGGCTGACCAATTTACCGGCACACCCAGATCATAACCGTATTTGGCCTTAAACTGTGCCTTCAGGGTTGGGTTTGTGAACCAGTCATAGCGGAACCAGTAAAGGTTAGCGAATTGCTGGTCTGGCAATTGGTAAAGTTTGCCGTCTGGGCCGGTGGTGAAGCTTTTGCCGATAAAATCATCGATATCTAGCGTGGGACTGGTGACAGATTTGCCTTCGCCAGCTATCCAGTCAGTAAGGTTACGCACCTGCTGGTACCTGTAGTGGGTGCCGATCAGGTCACTATCGTTAATATAGGCATCATAAATATTTCGGCCAGACAGCATTTGCGTTTGCAGCTTTTCAACCACATCGCCTTCGCCGATCAGGTCGTGGTTCACCTTGATGCCGGTGATCTCAAAAAAGGCTTTTGCCAGCACGCGGGCTTCATATTCGTGAGTGGTGATGGTCTCGGAAACCACATTGATTTCCATGCCTTTGAAGGGCTCTGCCGCCTTGATGTACCAAGCCAGTTCCGCCATGCGCTCGGCGGGCGTAAGCGTAGAGACAGCGAATTCACTGTCCGACCATTTTTTCGCCGCCGCTTCATCGGCGCTGGCTGGTGTTGCTGTCATCAATACCGCAGCAGAAACAGCCGCTTTCAAGAAATTTTTCATTTTTCACTCCCCACGAAAAAGCCTTAACTATCTACCCTAACGCTAAACCCAGCGAAATACAGCCAGCGCGTATAAAATTGATATGCCGAGCGCCCAAAAGAGCATGTCGCCGACGAAAAATAGCCAGCCGATATGGATGAAAGCACTGCCAAGCAGTGATATGAATAGCCGGTCGCCGCGGGTGGTTTCAAACCGCAGCACACCAGTGCGCGGTGCGCCGCCGGGGGACAGCTTTTCCCATACGATCATCGCCACGATCAGGCTGGCGATTACAGCGAAAAAAGTGGCGGTGAAAGGCGTCCATCCCATCCATGCAAAATCCATCAGCCGCTCTCCCTAAACCCTACCGAGGGCGAAGCCCTTGGCGATATGGTTGCGTACAAACCAGATAACGATAGCGCCGGGGATGATGGTCAGCACACCCGCTGCTGCCAGCACGCCCCAGTCGAGGCCCGAGGCCGATACCGTGCGCGTCATCACTGCTGCGATGGGTTTGGCGTCAACGCTGGTGAGCGTGCGAGCGATCAACAGTTCCACCCACGAAAACATAAAGCAGAAGAAGGCCGCAACCCCGATGCCGGAGGCGATCATCGGCGTGAAAATGCGTGCGAAAAAGGCACCAAAGCTGTAGCCGTCTATCTGCGCGGTTTCGTCTATTTCTTTCGGCACGCCCGACATAAAACCTTCGAGTATCCACACGGCCAGCGGCACGTTAAACAGCGTATGCGCCAGCGCGACCGCCAGATGGGTGTCAAACAGCCCAACCGAGCTGTAGAGCTGGAAAAATGGCAGCACAAACACCGCTGGCGGGGCCATGCGGTTTGAAAGCAGCCAGAAAAACAAATGCTTGTCGCCCATAAAGCGGTAGCGCGAAAAGGCGTAGGCTGCAGGCAGCGCAACAGAGATGGAAATGATGGTATTCAGCGCCACATAAATCGTGGAATTAATATAGCCATTATACCAACTAGGGTCGGTAAGGATGGTTTTGAAATTCGCGAGTGTGGGATTTTCGGGCCACAGGGAAAAGCCGCCCAATATTTCTGTGTTGGTTTTCAAGGCCATGGTCAGCAGCCAATAAATCGGCAACATCAAAAAGATGATATAAAGCGTGGGCGTTATGCGGATGTTTTTCATGATCCGTCCCCGTCGCGGGCGGTCATCACTGTATAAAACACCCAGCTGAGCAGCAGAACAATCAGGAAATAAACCAGCGAGAAGGCCGCCGCCGGACCAAGGTCAAATTGCCCAATCGCCATTTTCACCAAATCTATCGACAGAAAAGTGGTGGCGTTGCCCGGCCCGCCGCCCGTTACCACAAAGGGTTCTGTATAGATCATGAAGCTGTCCATAAACCGCAGCAGCACGGCAATCAGCAGCACGCGCTTCATCTTGGGGAACTGGATATAGCGGAACACCGCCCACTTGCTCGCGCCGTCAATTTTCGCCGCCTGATAAAAGGCATCGGGGATCGACGACAGCCCCGCGTAACACAGCAGCACCACAAGGCTGGTCCAGTGCCACACATCCATAATGATAACCGTGATCCAGGCGTCGAGCGCGTTTTGTGTATAATTATAGCTGATGCCGAGCGCCGCGAGCGAATGACCCAGCAGGCCAATGTCTTCGCGTGCAAATATTTGCCAGATGGTGCCCACCACGTTCCACGGGATGAGAAGCGGCAAGGCCATCAGCACAAGGCAAACGCTCGCGCCCCAGCCTTTTTGGGGCATTTTAAGCGCCACCCAAATACCGAGCGGCACTTCGATCATGAGAATAATCGCTGAGAATAACAGCTGCCGCCCCAGCGCGCCGTGGAAACGCTCAGAATTCAATATCTCAACAAACCATTCGGTGCCAACCCAGTAAAATTCATTATTGCCGAAACTGTCCTGCACCGAATAATTCACCACAGTCATCAAGGGGATGACTGCAGAGAAGGCCACCAGCAGAAATACAGGCAGCACCAAAAACCAGGCTTTTTGATTGAGCTTTTTCTGCATTATTTCGCCCCCGTTACAAGGTGGCTGTCGCAGTAAACGAGCGTGCGCATGGGGTCGAACATTAAGCCGGTTTTGCCTGTTGGCACCGTGTCGCCTTCCGGTACCAGCACCGCCACAGCGTGGCCTTCAAACGTGAGCCGTACGATCTTGTGACGGCCAAGGTCTTCAACGCTGTCTATCACTGCGTCATCACCGGAGGTGAGCTTCAGGAATTCAGGCCGGATGCCGATCTCAAGCTTGCCTTTGGGCGTGCCGTAATCTGCACCGAGGGTGATTTCTCTTGTGCCGACTGTGGCTTTGTTGCCGCTAACGCTTGCGGGCAATATATTCATGCCCGGCGAGCCGATAAAATAGCCAACAAAAGTGTGCGCGGGACGCTCGAACAATTCTTCGGGCGTGCCTATCTGCACCACTTCACCTTCGAACATAACAACCACTTTGTCAGCGAATGTCAGCGCCTCGGTTTGGTCGTGGGTGACATACACCATAGTAAAGCCAAACTGCTGGTGCAGTTCCTTGAGGCGCGAGCGCAGCTCCCATTTCTTGTGGGGGTCGATCATCGTGAGCGGTTCATCAAACAGAATGGCGTTGACGTCAGAGCGTACAAGGCCGCGCCCCAGCGAGATGATCTGCTTCGCGTCCGCAGAAAGGTTTGCGGCGCGGTCATCCAGCCGTTCAGTAATTTTGAGCATACCGGCGATCTCGGCCACACGGGCCTCAATATCTGCAGGCGCAACACCCCGGTTTCTGAGCGGAAACTCAAGGTTTTCGCGCACGGTCATGGTGTCGTAAATTACAGGGAATTGGAACACCTGCGCGATGTTTCGGTGGGCGGTGTCCTTTTGGGTTACATCGTCGTCACCGAAAATCACACTACCTTTTGAGGGCGTCAGCAGCCCTGAGATAATATTAAGAAGCGTGGTCTTGCCGCAGCCTGACGGCCCAAGAAGCGCATAAGCGCTGCCGTCTTCCCACGTGTGGTCCAGAGGCTTTAGCGCATAATCTTCCGCGCCAGCGGGTGTGGGCAAATAACTGTGTGCGATGTCTTTCAGGTGGATTTTAGCCACGGCCAACCTCCACCAAATCACCGCCCGCGCCAAACAACATGAAATCCTCAGGCTTCAGGTAAAGCATGATTTTCTCACCGGCTTCATGGTGGTGTACGCCGTGCGTCAAGGCGGTCCAGCGTTCACCGAGGGCATCCACATGGATAAAGCTTTCAGACCCAGTGATCTCGGTTACTGCAACTTCGGCGGTAATTTCCAGTGCGCCAGCACATGGTTTGCTGACATAAAGCTGGTGCGCCCGAAAGGCAACACTGTATGTGCCGTCCGGCAGCGTCAGGCCGTCGGCGTAGGCTTGGCCAGTACCCGTCAGATGCATGCCGCCATTCTTGCGCGTTGCGGCCAGGCTGTTCAGCGGTGGGTCAGAAAAGGTGCGCGCGGCTTGCAGGGTTGCCGGCGCACGGTACACATCAAGCGTTGGCCCTGTCTGCATAATCTGGCCTTCATGAAGCAGCGTGATATTACCGCCCAGCAGCAGGGCTTCCTCTGGTTCCGTGGTGGCGTACACAACAATTGAGCCTGTCTCTTTGAATAGCTTAGGCAGCTCGGCGCGCAGTTCTTCCCTGAGCTTATAATCCAGGTTCGCGAGCGGCTCGTCCAAGAGCACCAGATCAGCCTCGCGCACCAACGCTCGCGCCAGCGCCACCCGCTGCTGTTGCCCGCCAGACAGCTCAAGCGGTTTGCGTGTGAGCATCTGGTCGATAGAGAGAAGGTGCGCGATCCGGTCAACCCGAGCGGCGATCTCATTTCTCGGCGTACCCGCTACCTTGAGCGGCGACGCGATATTGTCGAACACGGTCATGTTCGGGTAATTGATAAACTGCTGGTATACAAAGGCCACGCTGCGCTTTTTCACCGGCACGCCGGTAACGTCCGTGCCATTTATATGTAGGGTGCCGTGTGTGGGTTCGTCTAGACCAGCCATCACCCGTAGCAGCGTGGTTTTGCCCGCAAGTGTTGGCCCCAGCAGCACATTAAAGATGCCCGGTTCAAAGCGCGCACTGATGCCCGTGAGGTGCGTTTCAGCACCCACCACTACACTGATGTTATTTAGCTCCAGCCCCAAACAGCAATCCCTCCCCAAGTGTGAGCTAGTGTGCGAAAGCGGAGTATCAAGGTGTTAGCTTTTGGTCGCCATTTTGTTGGACACATACACCACCAGCAATACAAAAGCGGTCGGCATAATGATTGTCACCATGTCAGCCGTGCTCTGCATGTTTGTCAGTTGGCCTGTGATGATTTCAACCACATGAATAAGGCTGTGCAGCCCGAGGAATAATACCGCAGGAACAGCAAAGGGTACGCGCCATTTCTCTATGCGGGCAGCGAGGATAAGCCCAAGCCCCGCGCCCATATAAGCCGCGCCTATGTCAGCCATAAAGTGCGGGTTGAACGACCCAGTGTGCGATACAAAAAGCGCATAAAAAAGCCCGCCGCCAAAATAGGCGAAAACGCCAGTCAAAAAATGATAAACGCCCAAAATATAGAGCGCGATGGTCATTGTTTTTGAATTCAACATACGATCCCTTTCGACCACCTTGTGCACTGCGGCACTAAGTGGGGCCATAATTTCTATCGTCAGTAAGGCCCATGTTTTGTGCTGTGACAAGCCTTATGCGTATCTTGCAGGAGTGCCCAAAAGCTCGGCCCTTGCAGCCATCCGCAGTGAAGGCACCAATGATTGCCAACGTTTTGCACGCCTCTTTTGCGAGAATTTTTCGATTTAAAGGGCATTAAGCTTTTGTTGAATTCGTTTTCAGGTAACAGCGTACTGGCAGGCGCCTCAAAAGCGGGATGTTGGGAATTCGATGCCAATTTATAGCTGAAAATTAACCATATAGTAGCACACGCCTTTCGCGAAAATTACGAAATTAGTTTTCATTATCAATGGCTTAATGGCTAATTCATTTTTCTACTTGTATTAGAATTAGAATTCTGATTCTAATAATAAACTGATTGATAAAGTTGGCCCAGTGCAGGCGAATTTAAAGCCTGATGCGGGCGTGGTTTGGTGTGTTTGGTTGCTGACTAGTGTTGGTTGGTTTGGATTTCTGGCGGCGGTTTTTATGGCGCGCCGCCGGGATGGCAGAGTTGTGTTGAGTTTGTCTTGAGTATTCATTGTGGGGTGTTGGTTGGTTTGCCGAAGGCAAGCCATGGGCAGGAAGTATCTTGGGTTTGGCAAAATTTCGCCTTCGGTAAGGGGGGCGATAGCCAATTCGAATTCAGCCGTACCGGCACCCCGCTATTGAATGGCAGTGGCTATCGGCATTTTTTCGCCGGTATGGCTTTGGGGTCTGCATAAATTAGTTTGGGTCGCAGCGGACGGAGATTTGCTGCGAGGGGTATTTTGGAGTTCAATATGGCAGTATTAACAAGTGGGTTACAAGCTGGCAGCAGCGCGCCGTGGATTTATAGCAAATGGGTGCAGGCACCGGCGCAGGGTCGTTCAGAGCGGACCTTTTTTCGATTTCTCGATGCGGCAGAAGCTTTGCTTGCTGAGCGGCATTGGCACCAGGTGTCTGTGCAGGAAATTGTTAAGAATGCTGACGCTTCTGTTGGTAGCTTTTATAATCGCTTTAATGACAAAACTGCTTTGCTGCACTGTTTGGATGGGCGTATCGGTGAAGAATGCGAACTCACGGTAACAGGCCTTATCGACGAGCTTGAAATATGCCCACCTTTAATCGATAACGCTCCCGCAATTGTTGTGAGTTTGTTAATGCGCCTTTGCACTGAAAGAGCCGGCGTAATTCGAGCTCTGGATATGGCGCGAAAAATGGACGGGGGTGACACTTTCACCGGTATGGGCCCCAGATTTGACGGTGCTCTTGAGATGCTCGCTGCGTTCCTGGCACAACATAACCATACGGTGGCTGAACACGGTGCAGTTGCTATCGTTAGAGCCTTTAGAGAAACATTCTGGCTGGCCAGAGAAAAGCTTCTCTATGAGAAAGGCGCGTTTGACGATGGCGCACTGCATAAAACATTAATGCGTCATTTTGCTGCAAGCCTTCAGGGTTGAAGAAATCGCTGCTTATCTAGTGGCGGCAAAGAGCTATCTAAAAAATCGTATGCCAGATTTTCTGGTGGTGGTGTACCGATTGTGATGCCCGTCACGTGCGCGTTCTGGCCAAGTGTGTCAAGAACCATACGTTGCAAGCGTCGCGGTTTTGGTGTGCAGGCTGTGCTATCCGGATACCCTTTTGGTAGGGCAAAAGGATGTCTGCCACCGACGCCCGGCCACTCGGTTGTCTCTACTGTGCATGAGCCGGGCATAACACTTTCACTCAGATACGAATTTACGGTTAATTTATTTTAACCTTAACCCGCTGTTGATTTATATAATCTTTCCAACAGTTTATAGGCGCTTCTGCATGTAAACATCCGTGCAAACCGCTCTCAGCCTCAAATTTTCGCTTGCATATACTATCGACAGCATTGTAGATAGCCGCCGCTTCGGGTGACAAACGCGTAAAGTTTTCGCGATTTGACGCCGGAGGCACGCGAGCTTTTGTGAAGTTCCGGCCCAGCCGGATAAAACGGATTTAGTCTGTGTTGCATTTAGGCAAAATTATTGTTTCTGGTTTTACTGTCCTGCTGTTGATGGCGGGATCGAAGCTCTATGCCGGTGATCAGGACACCAGTGATCAAGTGCCACAAATTTTTGCCACGTCATGGGGTGAAACTCTGGCTCTGGATGGTAGCGGATTTTATAATGAAATAGCTGCCGATGTTCTGGAGACTGTTCAGGGGCAAGAAGCCTATAAAATTATGCCATATAAGCGGGCCAAGCTGCAGTTTTTTCAGTCTGACAGCGCCTGCCTGTACCCCAGCAGTTTGCCCAGGCTCGCGGAGGCAGGGGAAATCAGAGACCCGGAAAATTATATCGAGAGTGACGGTCTTTTTGCGGCGAAAACTCATTTATTTGTCCGTCCGGGTACCGAAGTTCCTAAAACCCTTGTTGATATATCCGGGAAAACAATTGCCTATCCTAGTGGCTCGCTAGCGGGCATGGCGCTGGACGGGTACGGCGCACGCCTTATTGGTGTGAACAGTGAGCAAGACAAGGCCCAGATGCTTATGAGCGGCCGCGTTGACATGATAACGGGCATGATGCCAGACACGGCAATAGTGTTTGCCAAAATGCACGGTGGAATGCCCGTGTTTGATCCTTCACTGGTGCTGTATGAAGTGTCTGTAACCTTTGTGTGTAAGCGTTCGCTCGCCACGGAAACCTTTATTGCTTCAGTAAATGATGCATTAAAGATACTGTCGCAGGATACTGCATATAGCGCACGCTTGCAGGCGGCTGCTTCAGCGGAGGACGCGCTTATCGGTTTGAATGGCGGCCGGCCTGAAACGGGCACAGCAGAAAACGATAGTCAGCCCCAAACCACTGAAACGCCCAAACCTTCTACGAAAAGCCGTAACGGACGACGGTTGCCACGCTGGAATAACCACTAGTGAACTTTGCGCCAGTATTTTCCAGGTAAGGGAAATGCGAGGTGTGAATGTAAGGTTGGTTTGTCTCAGCTGAAAATCCCGGGCGCCTTCATTTGAGGCCATCGTTTTATCGCCTCCTTGGGGCAACTTACCGCAGTGTGGGCGACAGGCCTTTCAAGCCTTGTTAGACAAAAATCATAAGAACGCTCCGAGTTTCGACAGACTGCCTTTTCGAACAAGCTGCCTCCAAGCGGTGTTTTCCTTAAGATAGGGGAAACGCCGCGGCAGACCTGAAAACGCTTCAGGGCATGCTCTCATAGTCATAAATTCTGAATAGATCGGCTTGGGCTTGGCTTCCAAGGTCTCAGTGTTTCCGCGGCTAAGTCAATCTTCCCCATAACTGTGTGAGCGCCGCGACGACTAGGGGGTGGTCGCCGCGGCAGGAGATGATGTCTGGTAAGCCCGGCCCGCCGAACTGTGCGAGGGGTACGTTTGGCGAAGCGTTTGTTGCCACCAGTGTCACCGAGATAAGGCATGCAGCGTTTTCGGGGGCGAAGCCAATCAAAAGCCTTAACATAAGCGTGTGCATGCGTGATCAAGGCGCCGATAGGGGATGGCACCTGTTGAAATCTTGAGCAAGTTAGCAGGCTCTCGTGAGTTTTGGAAAGGCGCTGGCAAGGAATATGCTAAGAGGCCAGAGGGCAAGCGCGGATGGGTGCACCTGCCCCCTGAAAGAGGAAAAAACCAGAGTCTGTCGGCTGAGACATAAGGATTTTACACCAACAAAACTCCAGCAACCGCATTTGGGACCATGCGCCTGCCTCTATAGTTTCTTGACGATTTACTTGGCCTTTTTGGGAATTTTTTTGGCTCGATCTATCGGTATGTTTTTGATGTTCGCGACCAGCTTCCAAATTGCTGCGCTTATCTCTAGCGCCGCAAGGCTATTGTGCTGGAGATAAAATTTCTTGCGCATAAAGATGAGCCAGCGCAACTGAGCCAATAGGCAATCAGCGGGCATTCCGCCCGGATGTGCGGCAAACCAGGCCAGATAATGATGGGCTTTTAGGGAAGGGGAGAGCCATTTTGCCAGCCGCCAGTGGCGACGAACACCAGCCATTCGAGCGCGGCGTAAATGGACCGCGCGGAGGGTCGAGCGCTGTGGCAACCGGGGGGAGCTGTTGCGTGGCGCTGTAACGTGCGTTGGGCAAAAAGCACGCGGACCGGGCTGATTATCATAGGGCAATAAGCTCTCCCCATTGTCGTGAGGCAAACCATCTGGCTGGCCTCTGTTTTACCGCAGAAAAGCCAGCCGAACGTATATTGCCGGAGGTTCTCCTTTGGTGCCCGCTCCGGCTATAGCGCGCGGTGCGTTGGGCACAACTGTCGTGCGAACCAGAAGCTTCCAAACCCATCGGCATGGCATAAGATGCCATGCGTCGGATGGTCTGACCGCGGGCCAAGTTGCCTGCACTAAATGAACAGGCGCGTTTTGACCCGGGGGTTTTGATCTTGCTGCGTCTGGGGAACCGCGGCACTTTTGTCATTTAAAGACAAAGTAAGTGACATCCTGGCGACCTTAGAGTTCGCAAAATCGATACTACCGGTTTGTCGGTGTCGATGAACAAATCTTATGTTAATCGAAATTCAATGTCCACCAAAAAATTACGAAAAACGAAATAAAATAGATAATTATTATCTCGCACCCTTGAAAACCACTTGCAGGAATAACACCTATGGTTGCCTCATTCTCGCCACTAAATATGGTGAGAATTTCCTGGGGTCACGGCGCAGCGCTTTCCTGATTATGAAGTGGTGAGATCATTAGTCGTGGTAACGATTGGGCAAAACAAGTGCGGGGTTGGAGGAGAATGCTTGATGGGGCAAGTGAAAGTCTGGCTGCAGGATCAGCAGTCCCGCTTGAAAGATGCGCCTTCGGTTCAATCGGGTGTGAGTTCACCTAACACGCCGTGTCGGATGCTTAAGGTTTGTAACGCCGATGTACCCATAAAACAGCCGCAGCAATGTGTCCGGTGTATACGGTTTCACCAGCGGCAATTTCCCTGCCCGTTTCTTTAAGGGAAATGTCTTCGCTGTCTGTGGCACTTCCTTTCAGGCTTAACGATGGTGGTAGCATGCTAAAGCGCCAGCTCGCCAATTTGGGATCGGGATGTGTAGGCAGTGCGACCAACCAGTTATCATCAGGGGTTGTGTCATCCCCGCTAACATCATTTGCCGCCAAACCGTTGTTGGACAAAGCGTTTGCCTCAGATTTCACGAACTGCCGCAAGGCGAATTTATTTTCGCCGCAGCGCACCAGCAAAAGTGCGCCAGGAACCATAGGGTAAAAATGAATGCGGGGGTCAGCGGCTATGATGATGTCGCCGGGCTTGATTTCCTGGCCCATGCTATTGTCGCCCATAATGTAGCAATATAACCCGTCGCTACTGATCGCGTCAGGCGGCAGGGCTACGTGGGTTGGGCCTTCACTCTTGTCAAGTGGCAGGACGCTACCGTCCCCCATCAAACGGCCTCTGATAGGCAACTGGCCGTCGGGATCTGCAACTTCGCGAAGAGCGCCGGCTTCGAGGCTCGCAAGCAAAGATTTAAGGTTGAGACCAAGCATATTTGCAAGCAAAGCAAGTTCATCCGCCTGCACCTCACGCGTGCCGCGCAGGATGTCTGTAACCCTTGGCGCAGTGATGCCAAGTGCTTCAGCCATGTCCTTGAGCTTAAACCCTTTGGCCTTGAGGGTAGCTTTTATCCACATTTGGTGGGGCATAGGGGCAGTATTTCGATTTACGTAAAATTTGCAACATGTTTTTTCAAAAAAGTGACTTGATATTTATTACGTTTATCGTAAATAATTGGAACAGACCTTATCAAAGCCTTCAGGGGCGAACTTAAAAATTCTGTGGAGATCATAATGGCTGAATTCCCCGCACTGCCACTTTTTACCGATGCTTATTTGGCTGATACCCGGCATCTCACGACGGAAGAGCATGGTGCTTACTTGCTTTTGCTCATGTGTGCGTGGCGAACAAGGGGTTGTGCTTTGAAGGACGATGACCGCCAGTTGGCGCGTATCGCAGGGGTTAGCCCGACAAAGTGGCGGCGCTTGAGGCCAGCGCTGACCGAGTTTTTCTCGGTGACAGGCGGGGTTTGGAAGCAAAAAAAGTTAACTTATGTGCACGAGAATGTATCGAAAAAGGTTGCTCGTAACCGGCAGAACGGTGCGCGCGGTGGTCGGGCGACTGCGGCGAAACAACGATCTCCTGGGCAGGGCAAACAATTTGAGGCCGGATGGCAACGTGCCTATGGGGCCAGGCACGGCAATGAAAATGGCTGTGATACCAAAAGCGCGTTTGACCAGGGTAGCGCCGGCCACGAGAGCATCGGCTGCGAGAACACAGGCCAAGAGAGCACCCCCCACGAAAGACTGGAGCGCGAGATCATTGGCCATAATGGTGACGGGGAGGGTAGCGAACGCTCTAGCGGCTGCCACCCGAATGCCGACGCCAGAGCCGCCGCCGCAGGCGATGCGAAAACTCAAGCAACCAAAACCAAAACCAAAACCAAAACCAAAGCAAGTAGCAGTAATGTTTATGGGCGGACGCACAAGGAGCCAGCCGGTGGCTTTCCGGTCAAGACCTTGCAAACCAGCCGCTTGTCCGTCGAAACTCTACCAACAATGTCCCGAATTAACCCCGCCCGGCCCGCGTATGACACAGATGAGACAAATCGGGCCGCCGCAATAGGCTTTGACGAAGGCAAAAAAGCAGCGATCGCTGCTGCTACCAGCCTGAAGCAGGAGGCTTTGGATACGCCAACGATGACGCTGTGGCACGCCGCAGGTGCTGACATAGCCTTGGATGTGTTGCCTGTTTTGGAAAAGATTGCCAAGCGGGAGCTGCACCGCACGGGCAAGCGCCCGTTGCATCTGGCCTATTATTCTGAGGCAGTGCTGGAAGCCCGTGACCAAAGGCTTGGTGCGACAAGGCGGGGCGCCGCATACGCTTCAGCAAATCCGGCCAAGCCGTCCCCGGTCGTGTTTCAAAAAAACAATGTTACTCATTGGAAACAATTCTTGGGGGATCCAAAAAGCAAATTTCGCGGCGACTATCTAAGTAGAAATTGGCACATCCCAAATGGCCATCCGGATTTTAAAACCAGTTTTCTGGGTGCCGAGCCAAAGCAAGCAGTTAACAGCACAATACCAGCCGAGATTTACGCCGCATACGGCCCCGGATGGGGCTGGCTGCTGCCTCCCGAAAAATAACAGCAATTTCCCAATGTACGCCTGACCAAGGTTGGGCACCCCAAACCCATGAATAAATCTGGAGAAAAATTATGCAACATTCGCACGAGCGAGACCTGAAGAAAACCGCCACAGAACTATGCGATGAAAGCCGGGCCAGCCAGATACAGATGGACCGTCCACCGCTTGATGCCTTTAACAAAGAGACCCTTGCGCCGCTTGTTGAAAGTCGGCTGGTGGCAGCAACCTGGACCTTGCGCCGAATGCCGGACAGGGAGCGCGGCTTTTTGCGGATGCGAGGATCGCTGTGGCCGGATACACAGGCCGAACCCGGCACTTATGCAGAACCGGACATAGGCTATTTGGCGTCACGTAAGCGGGCCCGCCTTACCCCGCGAGAGATCGACCAGATGCAGCCCGCGTTGGACTTGCTTACCCTCTTGCCCGATTTGTTTGACCGGCAGATATTATTCTGGACCGCGTGGCATCAGGACGGTGAAAAACAGGCCCGAATTCCGTGGGCGAAAGTGCGGCGTTCCCTGAATAGCAGCGCGTCCCGCTGGACATTGAAGCGGCGCTATGAAGCAGGCATTTTATGGCTAGCCGCACTTGTAGCTTTACAGCGTTAGCAAGTCGCAAACTGAACGAGCCCTGGAGCGCGCCGCGCCAGCAAAATAAAGTTTTATAATATGACATAAAACTACACATAGCAGCGCAAGTCATTGTGGTGCTTACATGTTAATAACGCCAGTTGATCGACCGCACGGCATTTGGCAGCGGGCCGGAGGGAATTGGTAATTTTTTGTTAACCCGGCGCGCAATATTTTATCCTTATGAAACAGGGAATATTTCATAAGGGCGCGGCAAAAATTGTAGCCGATAATGGTTTGACCGAAAATCGCTGTAGCCAGTCATACGGTAGCACTGGGTATAAGGCCCTTGAGGCCCTGCAGCGATACTGGAATGAGCTTTTGTGGAGAAGGCGGGAGGAATCCCAGCCAAGCCAGGCCCCATGGCTTGTGCCACTGCGATCCGCTTTTAATCCCATGAAAATCCACCGGCATCTGCCTGATATTTTTATCGCTGAACGGAAGTCAGCGGGCAACCTGTGGCTGCGAATATCGGGCACAGCAATTGACGAAGCCGCTGGGTTTTGCCTGCAGGGCAAAAACTTCTTCGACATTTGTCTGTCTTCGGAGCGAGACTTTTTTAAGACCACGACAGGGGCAATGCTCAAGCAACCTTGCGGCATGAAATTGACGAGACGAATTATGCTGCCGGATGGTCGGGCCTATAAATACAACGCGCTATGTTTCCCTTTGGCGGACAGTGAGGCCGTTCCGCGTTATATTGTGGGCATGGTAAAAGTTGCTGCCGATAACAAGCGCGCATATTTTAGAAGAACAAGCAAGATACGCTCGGAAATGTCGGGTTTTTCCTACATTGATATCGGTGCTGGTATGCCAGCGGCACCTACGGCGATACGGTGAAGAAGCGGCTGCAAAGTTTGGCGTATTTGGTGGCGGCCGATGGCGCGGGCCAAAATTGTAACAACCTGTTAACTTAACATAGATTAAGGTGGGGACATGACAGCAGGGAACAGCAAACCCAATATTGCGTTGACCTCGTTTCAACAATATTGGAACGAACTCCTGGAGGAAGCCCGGGCCAACAGTGACCTTGGGCACAAGACATGCCCCATCCCGAAACGCCAGTCTTTCAACCCCATGAAAATTCACCGTTATTTACAGCATGTTTATATAGGTGAACTTAAATCAGATGAGCTATTGGAAGTGCGCCTATCTGGAACCGCCATTGACGAAGCCGCTGGGTTTTCGCTGAAAGGTGGTAACTATCTTGATATATGTCCGCCCTCCGAGCACAAATTTTATGTCGCTATATGCAAAGCGGTTGTTGGCTGGCCCTGCGGCATGAAAATGGTGAGAAGCATTACGCTCAAGGATGGCAGAGTACACCAGTTTACCTCCTTGTCTTTTCCGCTAGCTGACCGTGATGGGGTGCCTCGGTATATTGTTGGCATGGCCAATATAGCAAAAGATATTTCGCACGGCAGTTTTCCACACCCGGACTCGGTGACTTCGCAAATTAACGATTTTAAGTTCCTGGATGTTGGTGCCGGAATGCCGCCGCTGCCTGACTTGTTAAAGCTTTAGGGATGTGGACCGCACCGGTTCCTGATGTTGGCTGCTACCAGTTAGGTAATATCTTCTTAACGTCGTCCCATTAGGCTGCCTTCATGATTGAACGTTCTTCATATAGTAATGATGCCCTTGATGCCTTTCAGGTATATTGGGATGAGCTCTCCATCGAAGCAAAGAAAAGCGGCGGTACCGCAGGGGACGCGCAATTGGTGCCGCTCCGTAGTGCCTTTAATCCGATGAAATTACCTGCATATCTGCCGCAAATTTTTATAACAGAATTAGTATCAGATGATTGCATCCTCGTGCGGCTCGCTGGTACAGCGATTGACGAAAATGCTGGCCAGATACTGCAGGGGAAAAATTTTCTCGATATTTGTGACCCGGACGAACGCGGCCTTCATGTTGGTGTTTGTAAGATTATGGCCAGCCAGCCCTGCGGCGTGGAAATGACCCGCCGTGCAAGACTGGCTGATGGTCGCATTCATCAGTTTAAGTCTGTTTCTTTGCCGCTTGCCGACAATGAAGGCGTGCCGCGCTTCGTGGTTGGTATTGCTGACCTGGAGACTAACATGGCTTACAAAGTGCAAACCGGCCGAGCCAACAGCGGTCGCTCACAAGTGCTAGAATATGAATTCATTGACCTGGGCGCAGGCATACCCCCAAAAGATCGGGAAATCCCAGATTTGAAATAACCCGTTATTCGTAGCGCAGTGCATGTACCGGATTTGCGCTGGCAACCTTCAAAGCATGTCCGCCGACAGTGATGGACGCGACCACCAGTGCCGCTATGGCGGCGGCCACAAATGGCACCGGCCCCAGTTCAATGGCATAGTTAAATCCTGTTAGCCAATCACGCATCAGATATGCCGCGGCGGGCCACGCAATAATATTTGCAATCAACACCGGTTTTGAAAAATCCCAGAGGATGCGGCGGGTCACGGCGGCGGTGCTGGCTCCGAGTACCTTACGGAGGCCAATTTCTTTTGTGCGCCGCGCCACACTGAAAGACGCCAATCCATACAAGCCAATACAGGAAACTAAAACGGAAAGTCCGGCAAACAGGGCGAACAGTTGGCCTTGCTGTTGTTCAACGCGGTAAAGGGACGCGATGCGGTCGTCCATAAACTGACGGCGGATTGGGCGATCGCCAATAATTTCTGCCCAGGTTTCGTCAATTGCAGATAGCAAGGCCGCGACATCATTGGTTCGGTACCTCACGGCCAGTAGGCGGTATCCTTGCTGATCTATCTGGAAAAACATTGGGGGCACTGTACCTTTGGACGAACCAATAAGATAATCGGCCAATACTCCCACAATTGTAAACGCACCGTCCGGGCCGATGGTTTTGCCTACTGCCTCTTCAGGTTCGCCAAGCCCAAGGGTTTTGAGCGCTTGCTGGTTCACTAGAACGTTGGTTTTTTCGCGGTAGTTTTCCTGTCCCAAGGGCCGGCTGATATCTTCGGCGCGTTCGGTGTTGAGCTTCCGTCCTGCGATCATTTTCATGCCAAATGTATCGATGAAATTTTCGTCTACATAGATGCCGCGCACGGTGACGGCTTCGTCGAGGCGAACGCCGTTTACGTCCTGAATGCCTTCCATCCAGCCGTAGCTACCGCCCGGTGCCTGATCAATGAGCGATACTTCTGTAACACCGCTCAATGTTTTGATGCGGTCTTTCAAGAGGGGAGCCGAGCGATTGACTTGCGGATGGCCAAGGCCCTGTATCAACAAAAGGTTTTCTTTTTGGTAACCGGGGTCCATCTCCTGGCTAAACCTGATTTGCTGGTAAATGATGGTCGCAGCTATTATCAGCCCGATCGCTACGGCAAATTGAGCGGTAACCAAAATGGTGCCGAGCCGGGACATGTTTTTGCTGGCAGAACGTCCGCCACGAAGAACAGTAGCCGGGCGAAAGTTCGATAGGACCCGCGCCGGGTACAGGCCAGCGCCCAGTGCAACCAGTGCCACCAAGGCAATAGTACCCAAAATGAATACGGGGCTGACCAGTGTGCCAAGCGACATTAATTTGGAAACAAAATCGTTGAACCATAGCAATGAAATTTCGGTAATAACTACGGCTAAAAACAGCGAAATAATAACGGTGAGCAGGGTTTCATTCAGGAAAAGATTTATGATGTTTTTCTGGCTCGCGCCAAATACTTTCCTTACCGCCACTTCCCGCGCCCGCACCACCGTGCGGCTGATAGACATATTCATGAAATTGAACGTGGCGATAGACAGGATAATAAAAGCGATGGCACCAAATCCTGTTAACAACAGCGGATCCCCCGCATTGCGGGCAGCGGTTTCAAAATGTATATTTTCGAGGGCAATGCTTTTATAGCCGTAGCTTTCGCTCATCAGTCTGCCGGGTGCGCGCGGCTCCATATAGCGGTCAACAAATTCTGGCGTAACGGCATCCAGTTGGCTTATCGTCACACCGTCAGCGAGCTGAACATAGGTTAAATATCCAATCGACCACCAGCCCTGCTGAGAGGCAACATTGTCGCGTTCGCTCGGTGCTTCCGGGAAGATAAAGTTGGGCCGTATATGGGTGTTTTCGGGAAAATCTTCATAAACCGCGCTTATCCGGTAAGCAGTTCCGTCATCTAACAAAATTGTCTGACCAAGCACAGATTCTTGCTGTGCAGTGTGTTCGGGGAAATATTTTGCAGCCGTACTTCTGGACACGGCAACAGATGACATATCCGCGAGTGCGGACGCTGCGTTTCCTTCAGCAAACTCAAGATCAAAGATTTCGAAGAAACTGTTGCTTGATCGCCAAATGGTTTCGCTGACGTTGCGGTCTGCCACAGAAACGGTGTTGGTGCTTTCCACGAGCCGGGTGCTGTTTTTTACCAGCTGAGGATAGTCTGCTTTCAATCCGTTGGATACGGCTCCGCCCGTTACCCTTGAGACGCGTGGGCCGCGCCCCGGGAAATTGGTTTTGAGTTCCAGTTTATAAATGCTGGCATTGCCGCCCAGATAGCTGTCATAGGTGAATTCGTCCCAGATATAGAGTGTGATTAAAAGCACCGCCGACAAACCAACGGAAAGCCCGGCAATGTTGATGGCTGAAAATAAACGGTTTTTGAGAATGTTGCGAAAAGAAACCATCAGATAGTTTTTGAACATGTGGGGCACCTATTTTGTTTGCCTGCGTTACCATACAGCATTCTGTCAGGCAGCATTCCGTCAGGGTAAAGTCGAACTTATGGCTATATGAGCCGGCTTTGGTGCGGCTTTCTGTTTCTTGATTGCCGTATTTGCAAAAGTCGGGCCTGATTCAGGTCTATAAAAAGCTATATAAAACAATGAATTAGTCTGTATCCATCATAAGATTAGTAGAAAATTGTCCATATTCGAACACGGGGTGTTCGATACCGAACAGATCGTCAACCGTTGGTTTGCCGTCGGGTCTAATGAAAATTGAAGAGTTGGAACCGGGCTATTATTTCGCCAAGTGATTGATCAAACTCTGTGGCGTCTATTGCCTACCGCAGATTGATTGTCCCGCATGGCGACGGAGAGCCTAAATAAAGTGCTGTCCGGGCATAGGCGGCGTGGCGCTGATTCCGAGTCTTTTTGAAATATGTCCTTAGGGTTGTATCACACACATCTGTAGCCCGATTGAAAATTTTGGCACTCATGGTGCGGTTGCCGCGCGCACTGATTTGTGCCTGGCTAAGGACAGGCCACAGTCAGCTTAGCTTTCAAAAATTCATCTTGCAAATTGGCTTAATCAAAATCCCAACAATAATGGTTTTGATTAATTAGAAACGGAATAACATTAGCGAATTGTTAGTGTTAACACGTGCTTTACGCTATACTCTGGGAACGGGATTTTCGAGTTTGTAAGAGTGCAATTCTTTGTCACACGGTGGGGCGTTGGAAGCACAGATGCAAAATCAACCTTACGAGTTTACCAAGCTCATACGCTGTTGGCAGTCAATGCCGCGAGCCGAGCGCCAAGCTCCAAAAAAATCAAGCTTTAGTCCGGCACGTCTATCGACGATTATGCCGTATTTGTTTTTGCTTGAAAAGCAGCCAGATGATCTGTTCCGCGTTCGGTTGATGGGAAACGAACTGGAGACGACGTTGAAGGCTGCTGGCCGAGCTTCCAGTAAGCGGCGGAGCAGCAGAAGCGTGATCGGCCACTATGGCAGTGATAGCATTTTCGCGGCGATGATGGACACTGGCTGGCAATCCTATAGCCGCTTTATGGACAATTGTGCCGCCCAAAATTGCGGTGGTCGGCTAAACAGAAAGATAAAGCGTAGCGACGGCACTTTTTGCGAAATCGAAAGCCTGCATGTCCCGCTTGCCGACGCCGACGGCGTACCTCGGTTTATGCTTGGTGTTATGTTGCTGCATTCGGGTGCTTCTGGTGCACCGGCAACAACGGCGTCGTCACCAAAAGAAGCAATTTTAAATCATCAATATGTTGATTTGGGGTGTGGGGTACCGCCAAGAGCGGCTAAAGCACGGCCTGCAGGCAAAGCCATTAAAGTTGGCGTGGGACCCAAGAGGGCGGTTTCCGCTGTAGCGGCTGTGCCAGTGAAACAACAAGCTGAGGAGACTGTTTCCACTTACATAAATTAGTTTGGGTAAGCGAAAAGACCGCATGAAGCACGCATTGGGGCGGAAGGGAAGCAACGATGCCCAAAGGCAAGAAGTATTTTGAGGACCTGGTTTCCTATTGGAAAGCCATGCCTAAACTTGGTGAAAAGCTGCCGCAAAAAACCGCGTTCAGCCCGATGCAGGTATACCAAATGTTGCCAAACCTGTTTTTTGGTGAGCGAGTGGAGAAATATAACATCCGGCTTCGATTAATGGGGGAAGCCGTCGAAGCCGCTACCCGGGACATGCTGCCGAATAGAAATATTTTCGATATGCTACCCGAAGCCGCATGGGACCATGCCGAGCATTATTATGACAAACTTTTTGGCCACCCGTGCGCCGGGCATGTGACACGCTCCATGATATTGGAGAGCGGTCTGGTCTATGATCTTGAAACCATTAGCTTGCCGCTCGCCGACGCTTCGGGGGAGGCGCGCTATGTGGTTGGACTGGCCAATTTTCTGCAAAATCGGGATAATAGTGTGCTGGCTCACCGCGGCGCTTTGGGCGACAATCCGGTTTCACTGATGGAGTATTGGGACCTGGGTTACGGCACCCCTCCGTTCGAAGAATCGAAGTCGATAAAAAGGGTTAGCTGAATTAGATAAAATTTTAAAAAAAAAGCTTGCAGTTGGGCCAATAAGATTGCTACCTTGCTTTTAGCCATAGTGACCGAATATGCCCGCTCCCAGGACCTGAAACTTGGGGCGGGCTTTTCTTTTGGCGCTTTCTGAAATTGGAAATTTTGCGGGCCAACATGGAATCCATGTTGGTAGGGCACTGCTTTTTGGCTGTGCTGGCCATGTTCCTCATGTTTGTTTTGCTATTGCTTGCGCCGTGCCGCGCAACCTATTCCAGCAATGAATGGGAGCCGCCCGGTATATATCCGTCCACTATGGACGTCATGGTGCCATCTTTTTTGATATCATCAAGTGCCGCTTGCAGCTTCTCAAGCAGCTTGGGGTCAGTGCCCTTGTTGAAAGCGAAATAATAATGGCGCTTACCAAAAGCGTGAACCACTTTGAAGTCCTGTGCACGGTAGCCAAGCTTCTGCAAAACCCAAAAAGCAACAACGCGCTCAAATGCCCAGGCATCCACCCGGCGGCGTGCCAGCATGTGGGCGGCGCTTAGAGGCGAATTTAAATAAACAAAACTGGTCGCGCTGACACCGCTTTCCTTGAGTGCCTCGTCACCGCTTGAATTTTCAACAATTCCGTATTTATATTTGCCGAGATCTTCCGCGTCAGTGACATCCATGGTGCTATCCCGGCGGGCGACCAAAACAATCCTTGAGGTGGCTATGGGACCAACCCATTTAAACTGATTGTCTCTGGCATGAGTGCGTACGGTGGAAAAAAGCACGGTGTTCGGGTTTTTCTGCAAGGCTGCAAAGCCGGTCGCCCAGGGCGCAACCACAATGTCGTGTCGTTCCTTTTTTATGCCAGCTCGTTCAAACATCTCCAGCAGTAAATCGACGCTTAAGCCTTTGGCTTCGCCTACCTCTTCATAATTGAACGGCGGGTAGTTTTCAGTGTAGATTGCAAGCTCGGTCGCGGGGCCTTTCACGGCATCGCTGCCGTCTTGTTCGGCGAAGGCGGGGCTGGGTGCTATGGCCAGCGCCGGTAAGATGCCAAAGAAAAAAGCCGCTAAAAATTTCATGCTGTTTCTCGCCCTTTGTTTGGCCGTATAGCGCCCCGGCGTAATTGGAACGCTGCTGCTACTCTTAAAAATTCTAGCATCATCTTCCTAACGCTTTCTTACCTGCGTTTTCCGGTTATCATACGGGCTTGACCCTTAGGCAGGGCCGCAATAGGGTTCGCCTTGTTTGAAAGCAGCTTTGTGGGGTGCGCTGCATAGACGCCTGAATTCCAAATCCCCTCGTTTGAGGGCCACCGGTGTGGCGGCGGAGTTCACATAAGATGGTGCCGATCCTAAATCAGAAACCTTCACCCGAGCCCGAACTAACTTTAAGAGAGCTGCCCTATTTGCGAGGTTGGCCCATAATTGGGCATACGATTGCAATATTGCGGGACCCTACTGGTTGGGCTGAGCGCCAACGGTACCGCGTCGGCGATACCTATGCGGTAAACTTTTTGTTTCAGAAACGAGCCGTTCTAGGAGGCGTGGAAGCTCTGGAACAGTTGCTGCTGAACCAAGAGCAAAGCTATTCCGCCGAGATGGCCTATAAGCTGGTTTTTGGGCATCTTACCGATACCAGCCTTTTGATGATGGATTTCAGTAAGCACCGAAACCACCGAAGCGCCCTTAATCCCGCCTTTAAAACCGCCATGATGGAAAGCTATCTGGAGAGAATGGACGCGGTGATAAAAGCGCGGCTGGAGGCATGTGCCAAAGGCAGCGAATTTTTATTTTATCCGGCAGTTAAACAACTAACCCTCGATGTAGCGACTGACGTTTTTCTTGGGCTGCCACCAGGCGTAGACCAGCATATGGTCAATCAGGCGCTCACAGACATTCTAGGGTCCTCGGTCGCGGTTGTACGCCTGCCAATTCCCGGCACCCGTTGGGGCAAGGCGCTGAAAGCCAAGCGCGCTTTAGAAAAATATCTTTCAAGCCAGATAGGAGAACGCCGAAGCGCTGGCGGCAGTGATGTGTTTTCGCAATTGTGCCGCACCCTTGATGAAAGTGGCAACCTGCTAACCGACGAAGAAATTATTGGGCATTTGTTGACCTTTTGGGTCGCGGGCCATGACACGCTGGCGAGCAGCTTATCAACCCTGGCCTATCATTTGGCCAAAAACCCTGCGTGGCAGCAAAAGCTAGCGGATGAAATCAGCGAATTGCCGTACGGTGCAGGTGAGCTCGCGATTGCTGAATTGCAGGCACTGCCGCTTTGCGGTTTCGCGTTTCGAGAGGCGCTCAGGCTGATGCCTCCGGCGATCGTCGTGCCGCGCGGTACCTTGAAAGAAACATCCTTCAAGGGCTACCGAATACCCAAGGGTATGCAAATTTCGGCGAGTATTTATGCAGTACATCATGATGACACCCTGTGGCCTGAGCCGGAAAAATTTGACCCAATGCGGTTTGCGCCAGAGAATGCGAACCCAAATCGGTCGCGTTTTGCCTTTTCGCCATTTGGTGGCGGCGCGCATAAATGTATCGGCATGATCTTCGCTGAAATTCAGGCAAAGTGTTTTCTTGTAAACCTGCTGCGACACTACAGGGTTTCACTGCCTAATGGTTATGAACTTGAAATGACAATGCTACCAACGCCCCGCCCCGCCGACGGTTTGCCCCTGCGGGTTAACAAAGTACGCGTTAACAAGGTATGAGCGAAGTCGCTTGGGTGGGTTTCAGGTTTGAAAAGAAGCTTTGGTGCTGCCTGTGTTTCGGGCTGGGTTGAACGGAACGCGCAGCTGCTCTCTGGTGACAGCATTAGAAACTAAATGCCGCGTACCAAAGCAGATATACTGTGAATACCGCTGAAATAGTAACGGCCACTTTTAACGGGCGCATATGGGCGGCCCACTGTTGGGCAGCTTGTTGCTGAAGGTCTGCTTCCGTTAAGACCAGACCACAGTTGCTGCAACATCGATTGCCAATTTCCTGCGGCGTTTCACATTGGCGACAGGTGTAGGTTGATGCGTTTGCAGTCGTCATTGGCATTCCTGTTTTTTAGGGCCCGACAAGTGGAGGGTCCGGTTATGCGAACCCAAGAGCGGAACAAGCTAAGAAAGAAGCGGTTAGCGCGATTGCGCGGTCGTTTTTTCTGAACCCCAATCATCCCTAAAAGTTTGGCTCCAGACCTGTGACCCCCATCACAAGGGGCGCGGGGTTTTGTCTTGTCCGCAAGTCTTTGTGCGGCGCCCTACAGTTTTTTTGGGAATAAAATCAGAGGTATAGCCGTAGTAAAGGCAACATCAATCCTGTGGTAACACCGTCTAAGGTTGAAGGGACCATGCGCATGACATGCCCCACATGGCAGCATATTTACCAGCGCCTCACCGGTGTTGAAGGCGAATCGGTAGGTAGCAAAACGGGGCTGAAGGCCTCTCAAAAACCTACTCTCTCTTATGAGTTTCGTGTTCCTCAAGGCGATGCGCCGGACGCGGGAAGCTTGCCTTGTCCGCCGTGCGAAAGCTTATTGGGAGTAAAAGCAGAATTGTCAGCGGCTGAACACAGCGCTCAAATGTTGCATTGATATTGAGGGGTTTCTGCCCGGAGCCGAAGCGTCGGCAGATGAATATTTGACATGCCCCAAGAATGGCGCGAGAAACTGGGCCCCGGAGGGTGCCCGTGGCAGATAGTGAAGATGATATTCCGTATCCGTGTTTTACCTATGTATTGGCGTCAAGCGATGCCAGCCGGACCTATGTTGGCTGGACAACCGATCTAATTGCCCGATTGGCAGCTCATAATGAAGGCAGGGGTGCAAAGTCCACACGCGGCCGGAAATGGCAGCTTATCTATAGCGAAAAATTCCGCAATAAAAGCGACGCTATGAGCCGCGAATGGCATTTAAAGCGGGACAGAAGTTTCCGTAAAGAGCTGCTTGCCAAAGCGAAAAAACAATAAGGTTTTAATGTTGGGATTTAACCTGGACAACAGTCCCCGAGCATGGTTTGTCTCCCCGGCGCAGGCCAACAGCGTGGTCGCTTTCAAACTTGGATTCGGTTGGGGAAATTCGTTTCCACTTTCTTAACCATAGTTTCCGCATTTAGGGTGATATACACAAGCTATTGGTGCAAAATCTCTATGTTTTGCCGCTTGGTCGTTAAGGTATCTCTAAGGTTTTTCAGCCATAATTCTCGCTGCTTGATATCGCCGATTTGTAAGGCGGGGCACGGCATATGTTTAGTGTTGTTGGTAGTGAAACCTTAGGGAGCCATGAGATGCAAAAGACGGATTTTCGCGAACTTGCGGACGAATTGGCACAGGCGTTTTCCTATGCTGAATTGCATTGCAATTTGCTGGGAAGATACCTGCAGGGAAAATTACCAACAAACCCTAAAATTCCGCCTTTTCATGAAGAAGAGGCGACGCTGGACGCGCTATCGGAATTTGTGGAGCCCAAAAAAATCACCGAGCTACGCGCAGCGTTAAGCGGTGTTGCAGTGGCGTTTCAACATGTGGCCGGAGGCGGCTTCCGTAGCCGCGAAGAATGCGAACACCGCATTGATGCGGCAAAAACACAGTTAGCTTCAGCGCGGCGCTGGCTGCGAGAATTGGCGGAAAGTGGCGCGCCACAGCATATGAGTGCTGAAAGCCGGCTCGGCGAAAATGCCCAGCATAAGGCGACCCGAAAACCTCGAGGAGCATCGTTTGTTGAAAAAGCACACGAACCAATATTTGACGCCGGCCAGCACTTGCAGAGTTGTGAAGGAAGAACCAAATAATATAAAACTCGGGGGCGATTTTTGAGGATACTACATGAACCGGGATAAATTGCTGGAGCTTATTGCCAATAGGGCCGACCATATTACCTCGGCATTGGCGGCCACCGGCAAAACCATTAATTTTCGTGATGCAGACCTTCGACCGCTTTCTGGTGGCGGCGAGGAAAACGGCGGCGCATTTCTGGATTTTGGCAAAAACCAAGCCACTGTATGGTCGGCGAACGGGCAGCCTTTGCACAATGTATTTCACGTTTTATTGCATTTGCACCGCTATTGGGTGGAAGGCATACCGCAGCTATGGCATGAAACAAATGGTTGTGCCGGTGCGCTTCTGAACATCGAAAACGCCTATGAAAACTTGGTTATTATCCCGGTTGAAATCGCCCATTACCCCGAAGCTTTTAGTTACTGGGTCAATTACGCTGAAGAAAAACTATATCAGTGTCAGGAAAAAAGGCTGGCACCGGCCACTTTGAAATCCCAACTGTTTAGGCTTTACCTTCTGGCGCAAACCGCGTTTCCAAAATCTCAGGTAGCAGACTCTGTTTCTGTTGAAGTGTGGAAAAAGGGCTTGATGGACGAATATGAAGCCGTAGCTGACATTGTTTTCAAAAACTATGAACACAAGGCGTTTTCGCTGGAAACACTGTGTTTGTTTGTTGGTGTTGAAGACCTCACGCCTTTGGGGCTGCGGCATTTGGAAAGATTGGCAGACGATAGCGGCGATGTTTTTAGATGGTTGTCATTGAAGGACGTTCAAATTTGTGCCGATAAAAAAGATCAATCTGCCGACGGTGCGTCGGCGAATATATCGAGCAGAGGCGCAAGCATGGCCGAGCTGTCACACGCGCTTGCAAGTGACGCAGCGTTTCTTGATGACGGGTCCCCGCCCAAAAACAAGATTAGGAAAAAGGACAAGCCTGATTTAGCGGCCGCCTTGTCACGTAGCCCACTAACCGGACAAACAGCGGAAGAAAAGGCAAAAATTCTGCCGCGAATGGCCTTTGGCAACCGCTAGGCATCTCTATAAAATTAGCCACATGAGTAGGGCGAACGATCAGCGGCATTACAGCCCGCTCGAGGCATGGGCCATTGACGAGAAAAGCCGCGCCAATGCTGTGCAATTTCCTTTACCCTAAATCATGCCTTGTCGCCGCCTGCGGCGCGGGTATGATACAGGGGCAAAGGGGATGTTTATGATTAAGAAACTAGTATCTTCACTATGGCTTGTGGGCGGCGCGCTTTCACTTGCCTGCGCCGGTCAACAAGCGGTAGCGCAAGAAAATGCGCCAATTTATTTCCATCCTTATAAACCTGCCGTTACGGGCAGTTTCCAGCTGCAGCCCAAGCAGGGGTTTTCCATAATTGAACCTTACTCAGGTTTTGTGCGCATGGTGCAAGTGTGTGTGCGCGATACAAAATCGGTGGGTGCGATGCCGGTGCCAACTCCTATGTTGGCCACCCGCACGGGTGTTGCAGGCAAGGAAACTGCTGGTTCCATCTCCGTGGGCAGCTGTGCGGTTTTGGAAGGAGAAAGCATCGCTGTTGGACTTTTTGACGGCAAAGTAGATATGGATATGTCGGAGACCAACTTCAGGCAGCAGCTTTCCTATATGTCAGGCACCTATACGGTTCTTGGCTATTACAGTAGCGTACCGCCGCAAGCTCCTATCATCAAGGCCGCAAAAAAATAGTCACGCATTTCTGGCGGATTTTTGGGTGTTTTAGACGTTAAATCAAATTAAATTACGAAAATCATAAATAAAGCTTGCACCCGAATGCATATTGATGCACCATATGGATAGTCACGGTGAATTATTGCGCCTTCGGGGGAAGGCAGGTCACTTTGGCAGCTTCGAACAGTTACCCTACAGTTATTTTTCAAAGCGCGGAGGCCCTCGGCTTCGGCGCTTTTTGGCTATTTGTCCGCTCGTGATCGCGGCTTTTATCCTCGCCTAAGCCTTCAGGAGAAACCAGCATGCCCGCAGCGCGGTACCATAACCGGGAGCGTGCGGCTCAGCTGGCTACCTTTCTGAAGGCTCTTTCTTTAGGCAGAACCAAAAAGGTTGCGGCTGACGAAGCACAGCTTTGTCTGCGCAGCCTTTATCGGTTGCGGCGGTCAGATGCCATATTTGCGGCACGTTGGCAGGCTGCAATTGCACCGCCCGGCGACTTGCCGTCTGACCCTTTGGAAATTGAGGCCCAGCGCCGCGCCGTTACTGGCACTGAAAAACCCGTTTACCGGAGCGGCACGCTCGTTGGCCATACCACCGAATATAGTGACAGCATGTTGATGTTTTTGCTGAAAGCCAAATACCCGGAGAAATATGATCGAACCCGAAGCGCGACAAAAAACTCTGGCGGCACAGCCGGAGCTGACGGCGACAGCGCAAGCGCGCTTGCCGACAGCGTCGCCGGAGCGCGTGATGTACTTCTCGGCAAGTTCCTTAAGGCGGCAGACTAACGCCAGCCGCAAAAGGTTTTTGGCAGGCCTAACTGATTTTGAAGCCAGTGTGCTGATGCATGACTGGCGGTTTTGGGCGCGTGACAACCAGCGGGCCCCAAAGGGCAACTGGTCGCATTGGTTATTGCTGGCGGGCAGGGGGTTTGGAAAAACCCGTGCCGGTGCTGAATGGGTGCGCGGCCTAGCTGAAAATACCGCTGGGTTGCGCATAGCCCTTGTGGCACCCACGCTTTCTGATGCGCGCGCGGTGATGGTGGAAGGCGAAAGCGGCTTGCTGGCTATTTCACCACCCTGGAACCGGCCCAAGTTTGAACCTTCCAAGCGCACGCTCACCTGGCCCACGGGTGCGGTCGCGACGCTTTATAGCGCCGAGGAGCCCGAGCGGCTTCGCGGGCCTCAACACCACGCGGCTTGGTGTGACGAGCTGGCAAGCTGGCGCCACGGTGACGCCACTTGGGACAATTTAATGCTGGGGCTGCGGCTGGGGGATAATCCGCGCACGCTTGTTACCACAACTCCCAAGCCCACCCGGCTGATCAAAACACTGGTTGCAGATGAGCGGGTGACGCTTACTAAGGGCACAACATTTGATAATCTGGATAACCTCGCGCCGAGCTTTGCCTCTGAGATATTGAAAAAATACGAAGGGACCCGTACCGGCAGACAGGAACTGCTGGCTGAAATTCTAGAAGACGTCCCTGGTGCCTTGTGGCAGCGGGCAATGCTGGAGCGAATACGCACTGGTAAAACCCCGCAGTTGGTGCGCGTTGTGGTGGCGGTTGATCCGCCAGTATCTATCGGCGAAAACGCCGATGAATGCGGCATTGTGGCGGCGGGTATGTGCAAGGATGGTTTTGCCTATGTGCTGGCTGACGCCAGTGTGCAGGGGCTTTCCCCCGCCGGGTGGGCCAAACGTGCGGTGGCGCTTTATCACAGCCTGTCTGCCGACCGCATTGTAATAGAAAGCAATCAGGGCGGCGCGATGGCCGAAAGCGTGCTGCGTGAGGTTGATCCCACAGCCGCCATTGCCCAGGTGTTCGCCCGGCGCGGTAAATATGCTCGCGCGGAACCCGTGGCGGCTCTTTATGAACAAGGCCGCGTTTTTCACGCCGGCAGCATGCCTGCGCTCGAAGACCAAATGTGTGCTTTTACCGGCGAACGTGTGGCCGGAGAAAGCCCGGACCGCGTTGATGCATTGGTTTGGGCACTGACGCACTTGATGTTGGCATCCAGTGCCCGACCCCAGATAAGGAGCCTTTGATGGCGATTTTTGACAAATTTTTTGGTCGTTCCCAAAAAGAAAAAGCGCCTGAACAAAAGGCTGCAAACAAGCCCATATTCAGCCGCGTTGGGCCAGGGCAGGCGGTTGCTACGCCCCGCCGGTTCGATAAGCTCGCCCGCGAAGGTTACCAGCAAAATGTGATTGCTTACCGGTCGATCAATCTGGTGGCAAAAGCGCTTTCAAGCGTCCCCTTCACAGTGTTCAAGGGTGACATGCGGCTGGAAGATCATGCGCTTGAACGTTTGCTGCGCCGCCCAAACCCGCGGCTTAAAGGCGAAAACTTTCTCTATAATCTGGTGGGCTACCATCTTATTGCCGGCAATGCCTATGCGTTTGCGGCTGGGCCGGAAGGCAGGGAGCCTAAAGAATTATGGCTGATGCGCCCTGACACGATGAATGTGGTTGAAGGCGCGGACGGCCTGCCCGCTGGCTTTGAACAACAAGTGGCTGGCAAAAAGCAGCGCTACAGCGCCGACAGCATTTTTCACTGGAAAAGTTTTAATCCTCTGTCTGACTGGTACGGCATGGCACCCCTCGAAGCCGCCGCAATGGCGGTGGACGCCCACAATGAAAGCAGCCGCTGGAATTTGGCGTTGGTGCAAAATGGCGGCACGCCCTCAGGGGTGCTGTATCAGGAAGATGCGGAGCGCCCGCTCACCGAAGGCCAATATAGCGCGCTCAAGGAGCAGGTTGAAGACCGCTATACGGGCGCCCTGAACGCCGGGCGCCCCTTGCTTCTTGAAGGCGGGCTCAAATGGCAGGATATGGGGCTTAGTCCTAAGGATATGGACTGGGCGTCGGCTAAAAACATGAATGCCCGCGAAATAGCGCAGGCCTTTGGTGTGCCGCCCCAGATGCTGGGCATCCCCGACGCGCAAACCTACTCGAATTATACCGAAGCACGGCAAAGCCTGTGGGAAGATACCATTATCCCGATAGCCCGCGATATTGCGGCTGAGCTGACAAACTGGCTGGCCCCCAAATTTGGTGAGGGCTTGATGCTGAAGCCTGATTTTGACGACATCCCGGCGCTGGAGGCCAAGCGCGCTGCACGGTTCGAGCGCATTGGCAACGCCGCTTTCCTGAGCGACGCCGAGAAGCGCAAGATGCTCGAAATCGGCGGCAAATAACTGCGCCGCTGTGGTTCAAGGTGGCACGCTAAGGGTGCGCTTTGAAGCCTTTGGTTTTGATACGCTTTTTTGTGGCGCTCTTACTAAAATTGCAGCGATCAATTACGAATTTTTTAACCAAATAGGCGTAGCCTTATTTCAGACAAAGGTGGATGTAATGAAAAACCCGGCTTGCCCACACTGCGAAAAAGCAATTCAGCACCGTCATACCTTCATGACAACGCTGCCGCTGACGCTTGTTTGCGCAGGCTGTGGATCATGGTTGAAGCTGGACGTGAAGCGCAGCAATAATGCACCTGTTATGGCTCTTGGGCTTATCACACTTTTCCTGGCTTATTTTTCACCTTATTTCTTAATATTGCTGCCGCTTTATCTGGTGCTTTCTATGGGGCCGCTGCAAAATTTCTCCGTGGAATTGATCAAAAAGCGTAAAGCTGAATTATGGACCATAAATCGCCGTACAGGCCATTTGCGCCCGGTAAATGAGGCGGAAGAAGCAGCCGACCGCGATTTGCAGCTTTCAAAAAAGCTGGTGGGTGCACGTTCTTTTCGTTCTCTTTCAGGCGCAGACCGCAAAAAGGGGCCGTCCCCGCAAGGCGGTGCGCGCGCGGCGCTGGCTGCATCCTTGAAACGCGGTGAATTTGGCACAGACGAAATGCCATCAGGATTGCCGCACTAAAATTTATTCTTCCCAGGCACCTTTTCTCCCGAGAGGTGCCCACCAAAGCCCGCGGACGCGTATCTGTTCGCGGGTTTTTTATTGCCTGAATTCAAAAAATTAGAGGACAAATTTATGCAGGAAACCCAGCCTGACATAGAGACGCTGCCTGCGCGACAGCAACCGGCTGCGCAAGAGATGCAAATCCCGCTGGAAGTGAAAGCCGAAGGCCCGTTGGGCACCTTTGAAGGCTACGGCTCGGTGTTTGGAAACCGTGACCGCGACGGCGACATTGTGCTGAAAGGCGCTTTCACTGAAAGCCTGAAGGCGGGCCTGCCGGCACTTCTGTGGCAACATGACCAGAAATCCCCCATCGGGCGCTTTGATGTGGTGCGCGAGGATAAACGCGGGCTTTATGTGAAAGGCCGATTGTCCATGAAAGGGCGCGGTGCGGAAGCTTATGACCTGTTGAAAATGGGCGCGCTAAACGGGCTGTCGATTGGTTTTGTCACCAAGGAAGCCAGCCGGGACGCAGCGAGCGGCGCGCGCACAATAATGAAGGCCGATTTGATGGAAGTGTCGCTGGTGACATTCCCCGCGAACGAGCTGGCGCGCGTTGAGGCGGTGAAATCACAAACAAAGGAATTTGGACAGATGGAAACAACAGAATTTGACGGTGAGCCGAGCGATGTACGTACGTTTGAGCGAATGCTGCGCGGCAACGGCTTCTCCCGGTCGCGCGCAAAAGCGATAACGGCGAAGGGGTTTCGGAGCGCGGATCTAGGCTCAGACGAAAGCGCTGAAATCGCTGAGATGGTGGCTGAGCTGAAAAGTAGCCAGTCAAAATTAGCTTCTAAGAGGCTCCATGACAGAGAAATGAAAAGCTGGGGTTCGGCTTTGCGTTGGATTGGCAGGGCTCTTGCCGATGTGGCCTTGGGGGTAACTGGGGCGTATGTGCATGATTTCTTGAAAGATTTGGAGAAAACTGGTCGCCAACGGGTAACGCCGCAACCGATGACGCTAACGCCAGGTGAAAGAGCGCATTTCGCAATTCGACCTCGATTGGACAAAAAACAAATGACCTACATGGTAGACGCGCTTACTGACATCAAACATCTTCATTTTACGTGCAAAATCAATTATGTCGAGTGGACAGTACATGGCCCTTTGTGGAAAGATTTTGAACTCAAAAATGGTCGATCAGGTAAGTTGTTGAAAAAGTCTGTCACCGTTGGGGGGCGCGAAAACTTGGTGAAATGGCTAAAAAAGTCGTCAAAAAGTGAGGTTGACAGTGCGCGTTCTCGGTTTGGCGGGTCTTTCCAACCTTATGGGACCATCACATATTTGGCTTTTGGGCTCACACAAGACCCAAAATTCTCGAAACATATCAACAAAGCCAGAAGATTTATTGTAAGGGACGCCTGACAAAGTCACGCGTATTACAGAGCTAAGTTTCTGTAATTTTCGTATCAACTGGGCGAAAGAAATTTCTTTCGTGTCATTATCTAATCCTTTGCTTTTCTTCCCCAAAATTTTTCAAGGCTTGCCGACCATACATCCAGTTTTTCAGGGCGGAAATCTGCGTCGCAACCTCCAGGGATTTTGTCTGGCGAGAAATAGTGCGCGACTTCAATCAGATCTTGGTCATTGAGCGCCCAGGCACTGAACGAGAAATCGGCATATCGGTTAAGCGGATTGTAACCAGGCTCAACTGCGCGACTACGGGTTTTAGTATAATTTTGGGTTGAGGCCTCATTGATCCAGAAGTTCGTTACCGTGAAATTCTTATATTCAAACGAAACATGGCTTTGATGGCCACTTTGGAGGGCAGAAAGGAATTTTTTCTGAGACGCTTTCGTAAGGAAAAAGCTGGCACTTATTTCGTAGGTATCCTCTGGGTCCTGTCTTGCGCCGGTCGTAAAGCAAACGAGCTCTATATCGCTTGGTGATAATTCGGTGAGCGGTGTATGTTTTATAACCCTGAAGCTACCCTTTCCAGCGGCATTGTAGTCGAGAACATCGCTTCCAAAAGCATATTTCATTGCGAAATCATAAGGTCTGTAGCCTGACGTAGTGGAAAAAAAATCAGAACTCAAGCGAGCGTCTGAAATTTGATATAGTTCGGCTCCAAAAAAAACAGTACTGGATACCAGCACGCCGAATACAAATCCCTTGATTGAAGTTCTCATTTTTTTGATGTCCGTTATGACGTTGACCTAAGGTGGAATGTTAAAAGAACACCTACCAATTGCTCATTGAATATTCAGCACATTATTTGTTCATTGCTTATTCAGCTTAGCGGCGATAGTTTTTTCGCACAAGTTGAACAAGCAGATAGGGGGTATTTATGAAAAAGATGGTTTTAGCAGCGACACTGGCGGCGGCACTTGTGGCTCCGGCTGCAATGGCGGGAGACAAGGTTAAGGTGGAGTTTAACGGCAACAGCGAACGCATGGATGTGGGAGACCTGAAAACCACCGCGGTTTGCTCGGTAAAGCAGCGGGTTGCTTCGGCATTTGGGTTGAAAATGAACAGGTTCAATCTTCACAAAAAGCACGGCGTTAAGCTGAATGAAGACAAAACGCTTTACGGTGCCGGTGTAAGAAACCAAAACGCGCTGACGGTGAAAGAGGTAAGCCACTCGTCGCAGTGCTAGTGAATGACATCGCCTGAGCAGTCAGGCAAAATATAAAAGTTAAAGGCGGTCAGCGCGATGCTGGTGGCCTTTTTTTGTGGCCTGGTGCTCCCGCGTGATGCTGGTGAACTGTCGCGGCCATTCGTGTGCTCCCTGAAACTATTCAGCGGGGCTTTATTTTTATCAAATTCAAAGGAGACAGTTCATGGAAATGACTGACCTGAAAGCCGCGATCGACGATTATTCAGACGCGGCAGAAAATGGTATCCTCGACCTTAAGGACCGGCTGGATACCATGGAAACCAAGATGCTGCGCCCCGGCGCGGCGGAAGACAGCTTTTTCGGCGCAGACGAAATTGAGCACAAGCAAGCCTTCATTAAAGGCTTTATGCATAAAGGCGACGATACGGCAATCAAGGCCTTTGAAGCCAAGGCGCTTTCAACTGCAACAGGCGGTGACGGCGGTTTTGCCGTGCCGCAGGTGATTGATGCAGAAATTGAAAAGCAGCTGCAAAATCTGTCGCCAATGCGGTCTATCGTTAAGGTGAAAACCATTGAAACCAGCGATTATCGCCGCCTGGTGAGCGACGGCAGCACCACTGCTTCTGCGTGGGTTGGTGAAGCTGGTGCCCGCGGCGATACCGCAACACCGACACTGAAAGAAGTGGTGATTACACCCGGTGAAATTTACGCCAATGCCGCTGCGACCCAGCGCGCACTTGACGATATGCAGTTTGATGCGGAAGCCTGGTTGCAGGAAGAGGTGGCTGAAGAATTTGCCATTCAGGAAGGCGCGGCCATTGTTGGCGGCGACGGCGTGGACAAACCAACAGGTTTCCTCAATAATCCGGTTACTGACGGCATCGGCATTTTGAAAACCGGCGTAGCTGGCGCATTTGCGGCCGCGGACCCTTCCGACATTCTGGTAGATTTAGTGCATTCTTTAAAAGCCCGTTATCGGCAGGGTGCAAGCTTTGTACTGAACAGCACTACACTGGCTGCCGTTCGCAAACTCAAAGACGCTGATGGTAATTTTATTTGGCGTGCGGGTCTGATGCAGGGCCAGCCGGATATGCTGCTTGGTTATCCTGTGGTGGAAGCAGAAGACATGCCAGACTATAGCGTGGCCGGTAATTACGGCATCGCGTTTGGCAACTTCCAGCGCGCTTACACTTTGGTGGAACGCCACGGTGTGCGGGTGTTGCGTGACCCATACTCGAACAAGCCAAACGTGAACTTCTACGCCACCAAACGCATTGGTGGCGCGCTTGTGAATTCGGATGCATTGAAGCTGATCCAGTTCGCCATATAGGCTTTTTAGCCAATTCAAATTTCAGAAGCAGGGCCATGGCCCTGCTTTTTTCGTTAAAGCCCTTTTCCAAGGAAACCCGACATGCTGGCGAACCGCGTACGCGAATTTTCAACCACACTAGGCACAGGCGACATCACCCTTGGCGGTGCAATGGCCGGGCATATTCGTTTCGGCGATGCCTTTGCGCCCGGCGACGCTGTGATTTATGTGATTGAAGACGGCGACAATTATGAAATTGGCACGGGCACGTGCGGTGCGGGCGACATACTGGCGCGCACAAGCGTTTCTGAAACACTGGAATCTGGAGTTCTGACCCGCGCAGGGGCGACAGCAATCACACTTTCCGGCCAGGCACGCATTTACTGTGCTGCCACCGCCGAGTTCCTCCTGAACCCAACAGAGGCCGCAGACATCATCAATGAAGTCACGCCCGGCGCGGGTGTAACGGTGGACGGTGTGCTGCTGAAAGACGGCGGCGGTACATTTTCGGACAAAATTAACCAAACATCTATCGAGGCCATTGTAGAGTTAAACGCGACAGCAATTGGCGGGCAACAGTGGAATGTCATATCCGGTGGTGGGCTTAACGCTGTTGCTGGGCGTCTTGTCTTCGAGCAAGGCGGCAATGATGTAATCCAAATTTATGACGGTTTGGCGGCAAACACTTTGCTGTTGGATACCGCAGGATTGACCGTTAACAGTAACGGCATTTTCTCTGGCAACGTAGGCGTAGCAGAACGAAGCGACGGCATAGGTTCTTTGCTGGCTGTTGGTAAGCAAGCGTCGAACAATGGCGGAACAAGCACCCTGCAATTCTATGCACACAATGGCATGTTCGGGAATGGTTTTAAGGCCGAATATGTCAAAGACGCCGTTTATGACGAGTTGCGTTTTGAGGGGGGCAGCGAAACAACGCTTTTGGCGCTGGATAACATTTCGGGTGCTGCCACCTTCTCGGGAAATCTGAATGTTGGTGGCGGCAACTCTATCTTGTCTGATGATTATGCCAACTTAGCGATTGGTGATTTTGCGGGCGGCAATAACGGCCTTACGATCCAAACACCAAACACTGGGCGCGGCGGTGTCGCATTTAGCGATGGCAACACAACATCAGTTGCCTCGCGCCAAGGCCGTTTTGACTTCGACCATTTGACCGACACTTTTGAGTGGCTGACAGCAGACAGCGTTCGTATGGCGCTTAACGGTACCCTCTTGGATGTTAAGACAGCGATGCAAGCCGACCAGCTATTTACCCTTGCTGGCACGGGCACACGGGGCGTCGAATTATCCGCAAATGGTTTTGGCACCTTTACAGGTGCGCCAATACTTGACGGCGGAATAGAATTTACGAACCAGTTCGGCCATACGGGTAGCTTCGGGATCACCAATGCTAACCGGCTGGAGGCGTATCTAGCAGGAACCAAATTACTAGGCATGGATACCGCTCTTTTCGACGTCAAAACAGCGATCGCGGTTGCGGGTGATGTTAGCATTGTCAAAACCTCGGGTAACAGCATATTCACAATTCAATCCGGCGAGGGAAACTGGTCGCAAGTCTTTTTCCAAGGCGACGGCACCGGCACCGAGTACGTCATTGGCCGCAATGATGTCGGTAATCTTGACGCTTTTGTAATTGGCAGAAGCGGCGGTAATAACGACTTTATTCTAAACAGTGTTGGCAACGCCACTTTCGCGGGCGAAGTGGCGCTGGCGCATAGCTCACCCACATTCCGCATGAATGATACTGACGTTGGCACAAACGCGCATATTCTTGGTAATGACGGAATAATTGGACTTGACGCTCATGTCGGTAAATGGGTGCGCGCTCTGATTGGCGGCGTGGAGTATAACCGCCAAAGCGATACCCTCTTCGACGTTAAGACAGCGATGGACGTGACAAGCAACTTCAATGTGGCTTCAACAATCCGCGCAACAGACATCGCGGGTGTCCCATCTTCCGGCAAGGGCGTCGAACTTCGGTATAATCCAGTCGAGGACTGGGGTGGTGTTATTGCCATTGACCGTGATTTGGCCCAATTCAAAGACCTTCGGCTTGAAGGGTCTCTCGTTGATTTGCGAGTGAGCGGCACTAGTGTTGTTGAGGCGACTGGGTCCCTCTTCGACGTTAAGACAGCGATGAATGTGTCCGGCAATCTTTCCGCTGCTTTGACAGGCACAGTATCGGTCACAATTAATACCAACACGGTGACAGGGTTGGGCACTCTGTTTACAGCGGAACTCTCAGTAGGCGACCCTATTAAAATTGGTGCCGAGATTTTCACCGTAAGCGGTATCACAAACAACACCAGTCTAACGTTGGACACAAATCATCTCACCGGAGCGAGTGCAGTAACAGCGTACACCGACCCCGACCTTATGTCTGTCATAAATGGGGATGGTGTAACGGCGTTTAACTTAACACCTAAAGGCGATGCTACCTTCGCGGGCGCTCTGAGCGTGGCAAGTATGGTGCTAGACAACACCACACTTCTTCGCGATGTTAACACCGGGGTCATGACTGTTGGCGGTGGCAACGCCAGTAGCACCGGGGGTAACATTAGGTATTGGGGCGGCACATCTAGCAAACCCGGCCTTGTGGAAATACGCGATGGCACCACAGTATCGGCGACTTTTGATGGGGCAGACGCCACCTTCTCGGGTGCTATTGAATGTAGCTTTAATGAACTAACCGCCACACAATCAACTTTTAAATATTCTGGGGCGCTTGATAATACTGTAATTTCCACGCCACAAAGCTATGTAATCCAACTCAACAATACAGGCCTTAATGCTGGGCGTTCTTTCAGTGTTCGGAATGGGGGGCTGGGTTACGCTGACGGGGTTGAACTATTCAAGGTCTCTGAGACAGCAGCCATCTTCTCGGGTGATGTTAGCCACAAGGCACGAACATCGATTGGCGCGCTTGGCGTAACCGGACAATATGCGGTTACCTATAACCCTGATACGGCGGGCCAGTCTGTATGGCACACTCAGGTCGACGCAGGTTCTTTTAGTTGGCGGTCGGGAAGTGACCCGTACTCGGGGTACGCAGAGCATATGACACTCAGCACTAGCGGCAACCTCTGGGTCGCGGGTAATGTAGATAGCGCTGGACGTATCAAACACGCGGCATCAACCGGCGAGGATGCGTGGCTAGACTTAACAGCCCGTACAGCAGATGGTTTGGCCTACAGAAATACGGAAATCAGAAGCCTTACAGGCGCATCGGGTAACGGCGCTACGCTGGCGTTTTATACAGATGATGCAGCAGGGGCGTTGCAGGAAGCCTTGCGATTAGACGCGAGCCAGAATGCCACTTTCTCGGGTGATGTTACGCTCGACAAGGCGACGGGCGCATCAACTCTGCTTATACAGAATACCGGCATTGGCGGCGATGCCTCTTTGCAGCTAAGGGCGAATAATGCCACGCCCGGAAATACATTTATCAATTTTGGAGACATTGGGTCAGCGGGTGCAGGGCAGATGCTCTATACACACTCTGATGACAAATTTACATTCAAGACGAATGCTATCGTTGCCTTAACGCTGGACGCCAACCAGAACGCCACCTTCGCGGGGCAGATTATAGCACAGGCCACCGGGACAGCTAGCGCAGTATTGAGCCTCGACAACAACGGAACTTCCGGGCGTCAATATGATGTGGGGTCAGCAAGTACGGGATACGGCAACGCAGGCGCATTTTATATTTATGATGTTACAGCCGCAGCCGAACGCTTTCGCATAGACAGCACAGGCGACGCCACTTTCGCGGGCGATCTAGACGTTCATAATCTGAAAGTAGATAATAATGGCCTCGGCGCTATAAGCGCCACTGGTTCTATTGTTTATGGCGGCGGGACTAACGCCGGGACTTACGGCGCGAATATACTCATGTATGCTGAAAGTAATGCTATTGCCGCGTATGACATGAGCCTAAGAGCCGGTAGCACACCATGGCTTTATTGGGATAACAGTATTAGCACGGCCACCTTCTCGGGTGATGTTATTGTAGGAAGTGGGTCGCTCGCCACTACGTCAGCCGCTTCGACTGTTGTGCTGGATAGCGTCGGCGCTAACTACCTAAGTTTTGCCAACTCGGCCACCACCGAAGGCGGGCTCCTATTTGCGGATCCAAGCAACGCGACGGCGGGCTGGATGGTGTATAACCATAGCACGGACACCTTGAGGCTCGGGGTGGCGGGCGCAGACGCCTTAGTCGCAACGACGAGCTTGTTTGACGTCAAGACAGCGATGGCGGTCGGTGGCGACCTGTCTGTTTCCGGTACAACCAATTACGGCCCTATTGCCTCACTCACGGTTACAGCGAACGCCATCACGCCCATAAGCTACTTTAGCGATGTGGATACCAGTCTAGCCGCGCAAACGGTGAAAACAATTTCGGGCGGCACAGAGGGCGACAAAATAACCATCAGCCCGTCTTCTAGTAATTTCAGCCTTACGGTGCAGGACATGGGGGTAGGCGGCAACATCCAGATAGGCGGCGATTTCATCATGAACAGCCCAGCCGATACGCTCACGCTCTATTTCGACGGCACCAACTGGCGCGAAATTTCCCGCGCTGACAACGCATAAAAGAATTTCACTTTCGGCAGGCCTGGCGAGAAACTGGTTTTGCCAAAAATACACACCCGATTGAAACAACAGAGATAAAACGCGGCAGCCAGCCTGTGCGCCCCTTTTCGCCTGTTTGAAATCAGCCCCTTAATTAACCAAAAAATACCGGAGTTTATACCATGACCAACACTGCCAAAACGGACCTGTCTGAAAAGGCACCTTTGTCAAATATCACCGATGCGTCTGCTGCAGCCATGGCCTCAGGCTCAAGCGATAGCGCCGGCCAAATCTCGGCCAAACATGCAGCAGCGATTTTGCAGTTTCTGCAGCGCACACAGCTGCAGGGCGCTGAAATGCCTGCCTATGTAGAGATATTCAACATACTCTCGGGCATTGTGGCTGCGCCCCAAAGTGACGAGAGCACCGCTTAAGCGGCAACCCTCTTTTCCCCTCAACTTCACCAGTTGATAACCTTAGGAGAGCCGCATGTTTCTAGCGTCTACCAGCGTTGCGGGCGGCGCGACCGCGAGCGCCGCCTACCGGTCTCAAAACCTTTTACCCATGCGGCAATCAATTGGTGTCACCTCGCCAGTAATTTCATTACAGGCTGCAAAAAATACAGGCCTTTCAGCCGGGCGTCGCTCGGCTGTTTCGGCTGCGGTACCGCGCCAGTTTGGAAGCGGGCTCGCCAGCACACAAACCGCGCCGGCAGATGCCGGACGCACTATCGTGATATAGGAAATCCGTAATGCCAACAGGGACGCTATGTTTGTTTGACAGTACGCTTGATGGTCTGTTGCGCGGCACTGTGCCAGCGCTTGATACATCGGTATTAACCGGGCTTTTGCTCGCGCCCTCTTATGTGCCCAATCCAGCCGCTCACAGTGTTTTCGCAGATGTGTCAGCGCATGAATTTATGCCGGAAAACCCATTTCGAAAGCAGTTAACGGGCACACATGTAACGGCCCAGTCTTTCCATTCTGACGACATAATTTTTGGTGACCCGGTGACGCTCGGGCCGGTTCGTTATTTGGCGTTTGTCATCGCTTTATCCGGGGTAATTTCCCCGACAACGCGTCTGTTGGGGGTGGCAGATCTGTCGCCCGCAGGTGGTGCGCTTGAGGCGCAGCGCGGCAAGTTTTCAGTAACCGCGCCACCAGCAGGTTGGTTTGGCCTGGCGCTCGTATAGGCCACGTTTAACCGAGCCCGCACATGCAGCGATCGGCTCAATTCAAAGGAGATATACTCCGTGACTGTCTTTGCAAAAGACCCGTCCAGCACGCTTGATTACAGCTTTGACTGGTCCACATGGCTCGCACCCGGCGAGACCATCATTTCCGATACATGGACGGTGGCCCCCGTTGACGGCGGGGCACCTACGCTTTCCGGGGAAACCCTCACCGGCAATATTGCAGCCGTAGACGTGGCGGGCGGAACAGTGGGCGGTAGATACCGCCTCAGTTGCCAAATCGGCACCGACGCCGGGCGCACGGTTGAGCGCAGCACAGCCATAAGAGTGATGGAGGTTTAAATGCGTACTTCAACCCTAAGCGGGCCCTTAACAGAACCCGTTTTGCTTGACGAACTGAAAGACCATCTTCGCCTTGACGGCTCGTCGGAAGATGCGTCGCTCGGTGCGTATATAACCACTGCGCGCACACTTGTTGAAGAGTATGCGGACCTTACGCTTGTGGATAGCATGCTTGAGCTTTATCTCGACCGTTGGCCCAGAGCTGGTAAATCCGGTCTGGATGTTCCCTGGTGGTCAGGCACCGCCAGTGGCGCGATATCTCTTTTGGAACAGGTTGCAAGTAGTGCGCTTTTGCCAGTGCGGCCTGTGAGCGATATTACCAGCATTGCGGTCGTCGCTGCGGATGGTTCAGAGAGCGTTTGGGCCGCTGAAAATTACCAACTCTCTCCGGGACTAGAACCCCGAATATCGTTGCAGTCAGGCAGGCGCTGGCCGGTGCCTGGGCGCAAGGTTGACGGCATCAAAATAACACTCACGGCTGGCTTTGGTTCCAGCTGGAACGTAGTCCCTGCCAGCGTGCGCCAGGCCATATTGATGCTTGCCAGTCACCTTTACGCCAACCGAGGTGCCGCCGAAGCTTCCGGCAGTGCCGGAGCGGTTGCCGCATCTGGTGCCGCTAGTTTATTGGCGCCCTATATGAGGCGCAGGCTATGATAGGCGGCATGAACGGTGTGAACGGGCTGGCGGCAAGACGGCACCGTGTGACACTTATGGCCGAAGAGAAATCCCAAGGGGCAGGCGGCCGTTTTGTAACCACCACGCCTATTATTGCAGATGTTTGGGCATCAGCAGAAGAAAATGGCGGTAGCCTTTCTGAGCGCGGCGAACATGAAAATCTGCCGCTGCGCGTGCAGTTTACCGCACAGTATTTGGCATCATACCAAAAAACACGCCGTATCAGCTGGCAAGGGGCCACTTACCGGGTTAGCGGCATGCAAGTTAACCGCTACAGCGCCATGCCGTCTATTGCGTTTGAGGCCGCCCTTATGGAAGGAAATCAGCTATGAGTGTTGGCGCAGCGGTAAAATTGCAGGAGGCTGTTTTTGCGGCTCTTCAGGCTGATACGGGCCTGGGTTTCATGCTGTCAGGCATATATGACGAGGCCCCGGCTGAAGCCAGCTATCCCTATCTGGCGATGGGGGAAACCAATTTGCGGGACGGCCGTTTGAAGGATACGTCTGGTTCCACTATCAGCTTTGATCTGATGGTTTGGTCGGCAGAAGCCAGCCAGATGCAGGTAAAGGAGCTGATGGCAGCAGTGGATACCAGCCTGGGAGGGGCGAATATTTCGCTTGTTGGTTATGACCTGATTACGCTGAGGCTGGTGAGCGCCAGTACAGTCAGACAGTGGAGCGAAGAGGGTAGCCTATATAGGGGCCGTCTGAGCTATAGTGCGCTTGTTTACGCGGCCTAATTCTCACCGAACACAGGCTCGCATTGTGTTTCGAGACGAGCGATGTCCGCTTTTAGTTGCGAAGCACTAGCAAGCAAATTCCTATATAAAATTGCTTGTGTATCATTCAATGTTTCGGGGTTCTTGATATTTGGTTTGGGAGCATATTCACGAGCGGCAGACTGTTTTTCCAGCAGTTCCGCCGAGAGAGTGGCAATCTTCGTTCGGCATTGCTGCAGGGCATTGTCTTTCGCCAACTTTGCATAAAGCTGCAGCGTTGCCTGCTCTTTATTGTGAACGCTTATTCTGTCGTATATCACCGCACCCGCGATCAGGGCTATGGAAAATGCGATTATACCTAGACTAACTGGAATTGACTTGTGCACTGTTTGTCCCCAAATGTTGAAAGTGCCTTAATGGCTTGGTTTTAAGCTAGGAATCGCATCTAAAAAATCTGAAAACCTAGTCTTCGCCGGATACGCGGCCGCGGGTTTTCTTGAGGCCTGACGTACGGGATTTGCTGGCCAGTCGGCGTTCTTTTGCTCCCATTGAAGGTTTGGTTTTTTTGCGCGGTTTCGGCACTGCAGCGGCGGCGCGAATAAGCCCCACGAGCCTTTCTGTCGCAACGTCGCGGTTGCGGTGTTGGCTGCGGTGCTCGCTGGCTTCGATAAGAATAATGCCTTCGTTTGACATGCGCTGGCCAGCGCGGGCTTTCAGGCGGCTCAATACCTGCGTACTGATGGCCGGGCAATTAGCGGCGTCGAACTTAAGCTGAACGGCGCTGTTCGTGGTGTTTACATGCTGGCCACCGGGGCCGCCCGCCCGGATTGCCGAAAAGCGAAGATCGCTGTCTTTTAAACTGATTTGTGGCGTTATACTGATCACACTATTGCCTGCTTTTGGTTGAATTTAAAAGCTGTCCCTTTTATGACGCCGCCAAGCACTCATTACCCACAGCTTCAAGCTGGCGAGTGACGTTTTTTATGTCCGGGTGGTCGTCTTTGAAACCCAGTGATCTCAATTGATCGAGCTTTATTTTAACTTCCGCAGTACGTGCAAGGCAAATTTCATTGGCTGTCATTGTCTCAGGCTGCGGTGCGCAGTCATCTGTGACAGCATCTAATTGGTGGGATACATTGATAATATCAGGATGATTTGGATCATAACCAAGGCTCTTCAGGGCATCCAGTTTTTTGGTGAGTAATTGCTTTCGTTCGGTACAAGGCGAACTGGTCTTCGAGAGTTTCGTATTTTCCGAAAGTCTTTCGATCAGATTGCTGAGCTTTCTATTCTCGAGCGTTAGTTCGGCGACAAGGGTTTTCAGTAAAGACAGCTCAGAACGCATGTCCGTCAGTATCTGGTTGGTTTCAAAACCAGCTATTTGCGGCGTATTTTCACATTTTTGCTTAAGGCTCTTTATCCGGCTGAGCGCGGTGATGTTCTCCAGCATTATTTGCTCATAAAGTCGATTTGGTCTGATTTTACCGTCGGCTTCAAGGTTTTGCGGGATGCTGGCGAGCTGTTTTTCAAAGGTTTTTTGCCTTGCAGTGAGCTGCGCGAGCTCTTGATTGCAAGTTTGTTCATGAGCTGAGGCATTGGCCGGAAAAACACATGCGACGCTGATGATCGCGATTGAAATTAATATTCCGAATTTCATTGTTGACCCCTCTGTTACGAATTTCTCGTAGCCAAACCTTAGCTTAACCGCGCCCCGGCGCAAGCAATTAGTGTTTCTTAAGGTCCCGCAAACTTTTGCAGGGGATTGTTTTTTTTACTGCGTTTAAACACAAAGGAGAGCCAAAATGGCAGCACAAAAAGGTAAAGACCTGCTTTTGAAAATTCACGACGGAACTGCTTACCAGGTGGTGGGTGGGTTTCGCTCGAACAGCTTTTCAATCAATGGTGAAAATATTGATGTAACTAACAAAGGCTCAGCGGGCTACCGCGAACTGATGGAAGGCGGCGGAATTGTCTCTGTTTCGACCAGTGGTTCCGGAGTTTTCCTCGACGACCTGGCATTTAAGGATGTGCACGACAAAGTGCTGGCACAGACCCATGCTGACTGCGAAATCACAGTGCCCGATTTCATGACTTACACTGGAAATTTTGCCATTAGTTCGCTCGAAATGTCAGGCGAACATAACGGCGAAGTGACCTATTCGATTTCACTTGAATCTGCCGGCGCAGTAACTGCTGTAGCGCTATAATATCGGGGACCAACGATGGCACGAAAAATAAGTGGTGAGACCAGCCTGAAGGTGGGTGCACGCACCGTACGCCTGAGGCTGGACATTGGTGCAATGATGGATCTCGAAGACTATTTCGATATGGGTCTTGTGCCGTTTTTGAGTGAACGTTTGCCCGAGTTTCGCCTCGGTGACATGGCCGCTCTATATGCGGCGATGACGGGGTTGGATTTTACAGATGACACTGCGCGCAAAAAAGCTGGCGCCACGATAATGAAAATTGGTCTGATGCGCGCGGCCACAGCTATTTCTGCTTGCCTTGAGCAAACCCTGAACCCCGGCGGCGTAGCCGATGCTGGGAAAGGGGATGAATGCCTGGGAAAGTCTCCGCCAGTGAAGCATGCAATGTCGAAAGCTTAAACTGGAACTGGTTAATAGAGGCCGGCGCGATGCTCGGGTTTGCCCCGCGCGATACATTTTTACTGACGTTGCCTGAACTAATGCTGTGCTTGCGCGGCTGGCAGCGGGCAAACGGTCTCGACCCCAACAAAAGCCAGCATGTTGTGCCAATGACACGGGCGCGCCTTTTAGAACTTATGGACAAGGAACTTTTCGAATGATTGCAGCAGCGGCCACATCCGGGCTCGCGGGAGGCCTTTCGGCTTCCGTCGCACAGATTGCAGAACTGGCGTCGAAAACGGGCGCAGATCTCTCCGCGCTCGGCCACGCTTTACAGCAAGGCGGGCAAGCGGAGAAACCGGCAGAAGGTTCAGCCCAAAAGCCGTCAAAACTCTCTGCTCTTGAAACTGCGCTCGTACAGCCTTTTCTCGATTTTTCTAAGAAGCTGGAAGCCCAGCTTGCAGGTTTGCCCGAGCAGATTACCGGCTTTTTGGAGACAGCAGGAAAAGATGCTCTCAAAGCAATTGTGGATCCCCTTAAAGAGATTGCTTCTTCGCTGTTTGACAGTGTTTTCGGTGGCCTTTTTGGTGGTGACAAGAGTGAAAACACGGATGCTGAAAAGGCAGATAAAAAAGAAACATCGCTGGGTGACAAAATTAGCAAGGGCTTGAAGGGTGCGCTTGACGGCCTAGGCAAAAACCTGGAAGGCATTCTCGGTGATCTCGGTAAAAATTTTGAAGGGTTGATTGGCGGTCTGGGGGATAGCCTTGGTGGCCTAATCGGCGGCATAGGCGACCTATTTGGTGGCGGCGGTGGTGGTGGTATTTTTGGTACCATTCTTGGCGGCATCACCAAGTTGTTCGGTTTTGCAGGTGGCGGACGTATCCAGCCTGGCGTTCCTGCAATTGTAGGGGAGCGAGGACCAGAGCTGATTGTACCGTCCCGGCCCGGTACCGTAATGAATGGGGCTGATAGTCGGGGCGCGGCCGGTAAAAGCGTTGCAGTTAGTCAGACCGTGAACTTTGATCTGGTGCCAGGCCCTACGATCAGCGCGATGATTGATGCCAAAAAAGGTGAAATTGAACGTGCCGCCATCGACGGCACACTGAAAGCCCTAAATAGGGGAGTGATCTGATGGCGATTACTTACCCGCTAGATATGCCTATAAGCCCCGCGCCGACGGACGCCGAGCTATATATTGAGCGCAATCAAGCCAAAATTTACAGCTTTTCCAAACTGATGCACGTTCAGCGAAACCCCGGGGACCGTTGGATCGGTAAAATCACCCTTCCATTGTTGAACGCGGTACAGGCGGCGGAGTGGCTCGGTTTTTTTGATGCGCTCGATGGTTATATCGGCAACTTTAAAATGGCCCACCCGGATTTCTCGTACATTCAAGGCGCAGCCGGTAATAACCAGGGTGCCATAAATGGCGGATCTCAGACCGGGACATCTATCTCGACATCGGGCTGGGGATTAAGTGTACCGAACCTCTTCAAGCGCGGTGACGTTGTCGAGGTCGCAAACAAAATGAAACGTATTGTTGCCGATGCGTCGTCGGACGCTGCTGGCAATGCTGCGCTTGAAGTTGCTCCGGCGTTTTATAGCGCTCCTGCGAACGGCGCGACCATCACGACCCTTAATCCGGGCGGCCTTTTCCGGTTATCGGAAGGGTTTGTACAGCCGACATCAGACCTGATGCGACGGCATACCCTAAGCTTCGCCATTGAGGAGTTGTTGCCATGACAAGAAGCGACGTTGGTGCTGCGATGCAGTCTGAACTGGGACAAGAGGCGATTACGCTCTTGCCGATTGTCGAACTCGATATTGTGGATGACCCTGTCTATGCGTGGGGCGGTATCGGCGCATTAAGCTGGAACGGTAAAACATGGCTGGGCGTCGGGAATATGGGGGAAATCGGTGCAATTCAGGCAGATGCCAAGGGTAGTATTCCTTCGCTTGATGTTTCGTTACTGGGTATTGAAAGTACGGTTCTTGCCGCGGCGACTGCGCAAAAATACCGTGGTCGGTCAGGCAGGGTGTGGCTGGCTTGTTTTGACGAGAAAATGGTCATGGTTGATGAACCAGCCCTGTATTTTGCCGGTGAGATATCGACAATGACCTTAATTGACGGTGGTGAACGCCGGATCAGGGTTATGATCGATAGTCGCATGGCTATTTTGAAACAAAGCAAACCCCGTTACCGTACGGACGAAGACCAGCAGCGCTCTCATCCCGGTGATTTGTTTTTTAATTTTACGCCTGCTGTAATCAACAAAACCATCTATTGGGGCCTGAAGGCTGCGAGCTCGACCATCTCCCGGGGCGGAGGTGCTCGATCCGTTGATGATGCAGGCATAAATTTCCAGCTCCACTAGGAAATAATCATGAAAAAAAAAGATGATTGGCGTGTGAGGTTAGCCTCAGCGATCGTTGAACAACGCGAAGAACCTTTTGAGTATGGCAAGCGCGATTGCTGCATGTCGGCAGCGGCTTGCGTCAAAGCGATGACAGATACTGACCTTATGAAAGGGTTTCGAGGGCGTTACCGAAGCGCTGCTGGCGCCGCGCGGCTGTTGCGCAGCAAGGGCAATGGCACGCTTCTAAAAACACTTATTTCACTGGTCCCTGCAAACGGCGGTAAACGCATCCCGGTGGCGGTAGCAGTCAAGGGTGATTTGGTTGTCACCCGGAAAGCACTGCACGACCTGGTGCAGGGGCAGGCGGCCGGTATCTGGCTGGATAATACAGCCATATTTCCCGGCGAAACCGGTTGGGTTCATTTACCACGCAAAGACTTGGTAGCAGCCTTCAGAATTGGATAATTTATGGGTAAGATTATAAAGTCTGTTTTTGCGGTTGCCGCATTTGCATTTGCAACTGTAGCCAGTGGAGGCACATTTCTTGGAATTTCTGCGCTAAGCTCTGCCGCATTGGCGGGAGGCGCAATCGGCGGTGTGCTGGGCGTTTTGTCGTCGCTGGTGACACCTAAAAAAGAACAGGTGCAGGAACAAGCGGGGACCAAGCTTCCTGTATATAATGCTGCTGATAGTCGCAAAATCATATATGGGCGGCAACGGGTCGCAGGAACTGAGATTTTTGTCGAAGAATACGACAGTAACGGAAACAATGATGTTCCCAATGATACGCTGGTGCTGGCGAGGGTCGTAGCAGACCATCCGATTACATCATTTGGTCAGTTTTGGATTGGCGATCAAAAAATTGATTTTGCTGCCGATGCCAACCAAAGTGTCGCCAACAGCGGTAATGCGACAACGGCAAAATACCAAAACAAACTGTACCTAAGAACCCATAACGGCACTCAGACATCTTGGGATGGCCGTCTTGGGCAGGCCTCTGGTTTGTGGACCACCGCGCATGTTGGCAATGGCGTGGCTTATTATACGTTAAAGGCGAATTTCGATAATGACGTCTTCCCTTACGGCGCTGGCGAGTTTCGAAATTGTTCCATCGAGGTGGATGGAAAGCCGGTCTACGACCCGCGAAACGGTGCACACAACATTAATGACCCGGCTACATGGGAATTTAGCACAAATCCGGCGCTCTGCATTTATGACTATTTGCGCGATGATGTTCTTGGCAACCCCGTCCCGGATATTGAAATAAATACTGACGCAATAATCAGCGCAGCTAATATTTGTGATGAGCTGGTCGCCGTCTCAGGCGGAGGTACGATTAAGCGCTATACGCTAAACGGCATGGTAGATAGCGGCCGGGACAAATTTTCGAATGTTCAGACGATGCTCTCGGCAATGGGTGGCCGCATTATGTGGCTCGGCGGCGAAATTCACATATTTGCAGCCAGCGAACGTACCAGTACGCATCTATTGGACGAAGACGTGATAATTTCCGCGCAGTTTGATCCAATGCCGCCCGCTGAAAGCCGGTTTAACGAAGTGCGCGGCACATTCATTAGCCCGGCGGAAAATTTTGAACCGCAGGATTTCCCGCCACTGATAGACACGGTCGAACAGGCGCTTGAAGGCGAACGCGCCCAGAGCTTGAATTTGCCTTATACGCAAGATCACCGCATAGCCCAGAGGCTATCTAAAATCGCGCTTTATAACTCGCGACAACCCTTGCTAAGCGTTGAAGCATTGCCTGCGGCGGCAGCTTTTGCGCCCATGGACGTTATCAGCGTAAGCTGGGCAAACTTTGGGCTGGTGGGCGAGGACTTTCGTATCATAAGCCAAAGCATAAATGGTGGCAGTGGCACCCAACCAGCGACAGTTAACCTCACGCTGATGCGTGAAGAAGCCAGTGTGTATGCTTGGAATGAATTGACCGAAGAGCAGCCCCGCGGAACCAAACCAGCGCTGAAAGTGGTTGACCCTTCCATATCTCCTGCACCTACAGGTGTGTTGGTTTCTTCTGAAACTCTAACGTCTTTGGACGGCAGCAAACAAACAAGTTTGCGAGTAAGCTGGGCTATGCCTTACACAACTGTTGCGGCCACTTATGTTGATTACCGCGTAACCGGCACTGGCACCTGGTTGCCAGCTGGCTCGAGCACGCGAGGCGATACTGACTTGCGGCTTTTGTTGCCGTCGTCGCAAAGCTATGAAGTGCAGGTGCGGCATCTTTATATGAACGGAAATTTTTCGCTGCCTGTAGTGCATGCGGCGCGGAGCACTGATACATTGCCTGGTGCCGACAGAATGGTGCACCGGGGCGACTATAGCGCACTTACCGAATATGGGTCGGGCGACGTTGTTGCGTCTGGCGGCAGCAGCTATTTGTTCATCGGAACCAGCCCTGCGACCGGCATTGCTGTTTCCAACACCGCCTACTGGGCGCTTCTGGCGAGCGTTGGCGGCTTTTATGATATTCTCTTTAAAAGAGCCGCGGCGCAGCCTGCGACTCCTACAGGAAATTCGCCCGCTGGATGGACCGATGGTCCGCCAACCGCTGACGGAAACCCATTGTGGATGATCAAAGGGCGAAAAGACAGTTTCGGTGTGTTGCAAGGCACTTGGACAACGCCCCAGGAAGTTGGCGGTTCAGGTGTTGAGATTGAATATTCTGCGAACGGTTCTACCGGTTGGCATGCGCCGCCGTTTATTAGCGGCACTGACGTGTATATGAGACAGCGCCTCTCAGGCGAGGCCGATTGGTCAGCAGCTATCCGAATTGTTGGCGAGGCAGGTGCCGCCGGATCAGATGGCGCAGATGGAGCCAACGGCGCAACAGGGCCGATGGGACCAGCTGGTCCAGCGGGTCCGGCAGGTACAGGGTCAGCAGTGGAAACGGCTAGTGACACTACTACGACAGGGGCGGCAGCCTCGGTTTCCTTTCTGCGACACGGCACCGGAGCCGTTAAAATAACAGCTAATTTTTCGCTTAACGGTGGATTGGCTACTGGAACCCCGTCGCCATGGCCTATCAATTTATTTTTGCAGCGCGACGGCACTACAATCACGCCGGGGGTATTTAAAAATATTCAGGGTTATTTCGAAGATTACGGACTTGCTATTGCTTACGGCTCCCATTCCGCAACCTGGGTTGATACAGACCCTGGTTCAGGAACGACAACATATAATTTGTCGGGAATTGTCGGGGGTTGGACACAGTCTCTGGAAATATATGTGGAAGAGACCTATACGCCGTAAGCGGCGAATAACTTTCTTACTTGCTAAAAACCCCTAAGGCAAAGGCTTGCCGCAGTGGTGGCATTCGCCGGGCACTTTGGCGCGGTAGCTATAGCGCCAGCCGCGGTACACACTGCCGCCGCAATGGGGGCAGCTCAGCCGCAGCTTCAGTATTTGCGACACCAAGATCACAATGATTAATAGCCACAAGGCTATGGCCGAATAGGGATGGCCTGAAGAAATCCAAAATTCCAGCGCCAACAGAAGCACTGCAAGCGCGCTCAGCCCGTCAAGAAACTTGAGTTTCTTGCGGGTTTTCAGGCCACCGGTGTCACCTGTCGTTGGGGCCGGTTCATTTGCGTGTTCAGTCACAGAATTCTTCCAATCAATCAATAGTTTAGTGAGATGCTTATGAAAAGTCTACTCTCTCGGTGGAGCCTTGTGGCCCGTCGCTATTTTGCCCGCTTAAAAGCTGGCATTTCCGCGCCTTTTTCAAAAGGAGCAGCCTTCCTTAAAGCCGTGCGGCTTTCTGATTTTGCCTTTTGGCGCTGGCCCGGCATGTGGCGCTCGCGCCCTCAGATTTTGCTGGCGGCGTTCCTGCTGGGGGCGGTGTTTCCGCTCGCAATAGCCTTGCTCGTGTGGGTGCTGTGATGCGGGGCCTTGGCAGCAAGCAGGAATACCGAACCACGCCCATTAACAATGTGCCGTTTCCGGGCGAAGGCAGCCAAACGGCGAATGCCGCGCACCTGAAAGCTGCGCTGGCGCTTGACCGCATCGACCGGCACGAGGCCGAATGTGGCCGCCGCTGGGGCATTGTGATGAAGCTGCTGTTCCTGGTGTTAACCCAGCTTTTTGGCATGCTCAGCTTCCTTGTCGCCGACAAATTGGGGTGGCTGGTATGAGGAAATTTCATGACCGCAGGGCGTTCGACGCGCGCCGGGCGCTTTCGCCCCATTTCAAGCTGCACGAGTTCACTAGAAGCGCGACCGCAGAGAAGCATCAGCTGAACAATATGCCGCGCGAAGAATTTGAGCTGGCGAACCTGCGCGCGCTTGCCACCCACATTCTGGAGCCCGCCCGCACCATCATTGGTGCGCCGATTGTGATTACATCAGGCTATCGCTGCGCGACGCTAAACCGGCTTATTGGCGGAGCGCGGCGGAGCCAGCATATGCTGGGCGAGGCTGCAGACTTTATTGTGCAGGGTTTTGACATGGAGGCAGTGGCGCTGCTGCTCTCTGGCGCGAAGGCGCTGCCCTATGACCAGCTGATTTACGAGGCGCGTGAGCGCGAAAACGCTGCCCCCATGTGCTGGGTGCATATTTCGCACAAGCGTTTTGGCACCAACCGCCGCGAGGCGCTGAGCATAAGGCGCAGCGGTGACGCACAGAAGGTGCTGCCCGGTATCCAGGGCCCAGCCCAATTCGGCATGAAGGCCACTAGTGCGGCGTGATGAACATCAATAGAGCGTACTTTGAATAGCGCGGAAAAGAGACAGGAAAATGGCCAGCTGGACAGATAAAAAATACACGACCTCGGTAAATGGCGACGGCAAAATAGTTGTTTCGTGGAAAAAAGAAGCAATTCCAAAATTTGAGATTGTTGGTGCTCGCCAAAAAACAACGGCAGAATTGACACGCATCAGGAAGACGGCTCCGTTACATCCCAAAGACATCGGCGACTTGAGTGCTATTATGAATGTCCTTGCCGGACTTGGACTTGCTTTAACCCTGAAGGAAGTATTTGCGACTTCCGGCGGCCGTTTAGCAGTAGTGATAGGTTTTTCCTGTCCAATATCATTCTCTTCCCAGTCAAACCGTAACGCAGCGATGAGCTTGGTTTTTGATGCGTTCAAAAATTTAAACTGGCGATCACAAGCTGGCGGGTTTGTTGGGCCAACAGTAATTCGTGGTCTCGCTCCTCTTGTTTCACCATCCATGCAGTTTCTTTCGATTTTTAACATTAAAACAAGCAGTTACACTTTCACTGCGACGCAATACCTTCTCGGCCTTTACGAGAGCAATGCCTATGGTAACACGCTGCGTAAGGTTTCTTTGGGCGCAACTTTGCCAAGTAAGAGTACGCGCGTCGTCGAGAGTCTTTTATTTAAAAGCGACCCCAAAATCGTGGTAAACCTTAAGAGACCAGAGAAAGAAAAAATAAAGCATCATTTTGAAACAGGTCTTTCCAGACTTTTTGCAGATGCGAATGACGCTGATGACACCGTTGCGGGCTTTGGAGGAGTTGCTGGTGTCCAAGGCGACATAGATGACCTCAAAAAACTGCGCACCAAAGCGCTGCAAGAATTTGCAAATGAACTAGCTGATGAAGTAGCAAATGAAAAGCTTTCGCTTTCAAAGGCAATTGAAAGAGCAAAGTTTGTTGCCGTCAGAACGCTAGGCCCCAAAGGCACGGTCATTTTTGATGCCAAAAAACATTTTCGCAGCATACTTATTGGGAGCATTCCAAAGTTTGAAGATGAGATGAAGCAAGCGGCAAATGTTCTAAAAGAGGAGCTTGATGAATTCGAATTGTTGCCAAAGAAACCCAAGCGACAAAAAGGCAAGAGAGCGCGTGCAAAGGCATGGGCAAAGGCCGTGGAGGAAAATTTTGATCGACTATTGAAATCAGCGGCTGAAGCGCGAACAGCAAGCCTGGACGCCGTGACTGACAAGTTGAAGAGTTTTGGCCGCACTGCGCAGGGGCTGGGCAGACTGACTACGGCAATTCAGCTGTGGGACGCATTCAGTCAGGATGAATGGAAAGAGAAGGTAGAGGGCGTACTCGTTGTTGCGGCTCAGGCCGTAGGGGCCGCGATAGTTTCTACCATTGGCCGATATGTTGGTGGTGTTGCGGGGCTTATCATTGGGGCTGCAGTTTTTGGTCCAATTGGCGCACTTATTGTTGGATTTGGTGGTTTTCTGCTCGGCGGATTTATAGGTGGATACTATGGAAGTGTTCTCGGAGAAAAAATCATTTTGGCACACCCGGAGTTTGTAGCGAGTTTTGCGCACGAGGCAGAAAAGTTGTATGATGCCATTGAAGATTTGGTTGAGGAAGAGATCCGAAAAATCTTATTTCCTGACCGCGAAAACCCGATTATCGAAACAGAAAAAATGCTTGATGCACTCATCATGGGATCAGAAGGTCGACCAAATGGTGGCTTTCTTGCTGGGGAGGGTCAATAGCATAAAGTGCCGACGAACTTTACGTTGGTCGCCGTCAATACGAACCTAATCTCTGCCCTCCATTCCGAACGGGCCTATCCCAACAGCAGCTTTCGTTGGTGAAAAGTGGCTATGGTTGTGGTAGTGGTGACCCACTAGAAAATTTGCCTGTGTTTCGGCTTGGCCCGAAGGCGATTGCAAATGTTGGGGGTTACCATTGTCAGATATATCTGATCGCGCGTTAAAACTGTCGCCTGAATTTATAGCAAAGCGCAACCGCGCTGCGACAAATCAAAATGCGCGGACCAAAAGAAATCGGGCCTTGGGGATCGTAGTATTGGTGGGACTGTCCGGTGTACTGGGGAGCTATTTTTCAAAACCGCAGCCTGAATGGAATGGCTATGATATTTTCCAACTAGCCCGGGATGAAAAATGTGATAGCTGGCGGGCCTCCAAAACCGAGCCTTTGGTCATTGGCCCAGAAACTGCTCGTTATGACCGGATGGTCTTAAAGGCGCGGCACGCTTTTAAAAGCTCGGCAGAAAATGGTGACGTGTTGGCTCAATATTGCCTCGGCACCACCTACAGGGTCGCGGCGCGGTACGGTGAATTCAAGGATTATGAACGGATGGTGAATTGGTATCGTCTTGCGGCGACGCAAGGCGATATGCTGGCGCAATACAATCTCGGGCTAATACTCAGTAGTATGTATTATGGGCGGTCGAACTATAGAGAAGCTGCTAAATGGTTTATTCTTGCAGGCGAACAAGGGGACGCTAGGGCTCAACATAAACTCGGTTCTTATTTTTCTACGGGGGCATTTGGGTCACCTAGCCCTATTTCAAAAGGCAAAATTGATTTCGATGTCTTTTTGACCCGGATGGAGAACTACGAAGCAAAAATATCATCTGCTAATTTTGATTTTGTAAAGGCGCGTAAATGGTACGAGCGAGCGGCAATTCAGGGAGACCCGACTGCCCAATTATTGCTGGCAGGTTTGTACGAACACGGGTTGGGCGGTGAAGTAGATTATGCGTCGGCGCGTACATGGTATCGCCGCGTTGTAAGTAGTAATGATATTCTTCTAAAAGATAGTGCGAATAGAGCGCTGGACAGAATACGGTGGCGCTGGACGTGGTGAAGCGCAAAGGCTGAAGGTGCGATTTCGGTGGATTGGTGTTGAATGCTCGGAGAAATGCTTGTGCGCCCAAGCGCGGTACTGGTGTTCATCTGAATAGTGGGTGCTATAGTGCGCACTATCACAGTGTTGTGCGGGTAATCGGCGCATAATGTGGGCCAGCATTCTCATTAGTTGAAACCAACACTGGGGTAACACGCATGGCTGATCCAAAGACGAACTCTGATGATTTTCAGAATGAAACGCTGGTGCCGGTTCTTACCGAGATGAGGATGGCTTCGCCCTCTGCGGAAAAACTGCTGATTATGACAGCCGCGCATGAAAGCATGGGCTATAGGTACCGCGCACAAACCGGTGGCGGCCCCGCGCTTTCCTACTACCAGATAGAACCCAATACGCTGGATGACCTTTATACTAATTATCTGGCATACCGGCCCGAAAAACAGGCGCTGCTGGACAGGTATCTGCCGGAAGGCACCAGCCGCACCGATGCGCTGGAAAATATTGACAGCTACGCCACGGCCGCAGCGCGGCTTATATATTCCCGTGTGCCGGACGCCCTGCCGGATGTGGAAGACAGCGAAGCGCTGGCTAAATACGCCAAACAATTTTGGAACACAGCACTGGGCGCTGCCACATGGCAAAAATACCTGGCCGACTATGATCGCTATGGCCCCAAGCCAGAGCCCGCAAACTGGGCCTGAACCAGGCCGCACCTCCCACAAATAAATATGCAAACACCCAAGGCACCCGCTCGGTGCCTTTTTTTGTGCGCGCTAACGCCAATTTGCCGTTTGCGACCTTCCGCCCGAACCTTAAAAAATAAGGAGAAACCCTATGGCGATCCCCCTCATTGGTGCCATCCTTGATGTTGTTAAAGGCCCCTTGGACAAATTGATCCCCGACAAAGGAAAAAAGGCCGAGTTTACCCACGCGCTGGAAATGGAAATCCTGCGCACAGGCATGGCGCAGATGGAGGTGAACAAAGCCGAAGCCCAGCACCCCAGTGTGTTTGTGGCGGGCTGGCGGCCGTTCATTGGCTGGGTGTGCGGGCTTGCACTTGCGTGGCATTTCATGGGGGCCGACCTTCTGGGTTGGCTACGGCTTGCTTTCTTCCCGGATATGCCCGCACCGCCCGCGCTGGCGGGCACCGAAACGCTGATCACCGTGTTGATGGCCATGCTCGGCCTTGGCGGCCTGCGGACCGTTGAAAAACTAAAGGGTGTCAGCCGTGATAAATGGACCGGAAAGTAGAATGGGAAGCATATCTGCTTCAGTGACAGTTCCTTGGTCAAAGGAACCTATTCCAAAGTCACTTATCGCGCGATCGGCTTCTAGGAACCGACAGGAGGTTTTGAGAGTTAAGGGAAAATTACCTCTTGTTGACAAAGACGAACAGTCGCTTTTTACGGTTTTAGGAAATCTGGGAGCCACCGGCGTCGGTGTTTCTATCCAAGATGTTTCGGCAATAAAAACTGGACGGCTTATCGTTGAAATAAAAACACATCCTGTTTCCGCGAACAGCCATTCAGACAAATCTATCGGAGGCCATTTATCTATTTTGTTCAAGAGAAAGGGGTGGCACGGGTTCAAAAAAAATAAGTTTTCTGCACCTACTACTATTCCATTTCTTGTTGGCTTGCCACAGCCAAGTCAACAGTTTGAACGCTTGTTTGGCTTGAAAGGGATTCAGCACACATATTCCTCCAGCAGGTATCTGCTGGGGGCTTATGAAAAAAGTGTATTTGGAAGCGCATTGCGCCGGGGCGAGCTGAAGGTAAATAAAGGTAATATCCCCAAAAATTTGGCTGACTTCCTGTTAGCCAAGAGTGACGCGAGGCTAAAAAAGGCAATTGATAGTCCCGACATCAAGGAAGCTGAATCTTATATAGCAGCAGGCTTATCAGCTTTGTTTAAGGCTAATAATTCGGTTGAAGATGGCGTGGCAGGCTTGCAGGGGATTGGGAGAACCCTAGGGGAAGTTACAGATGTAGTAAGTTTCTTAGAAAAGTCGACGCTCGAATACGCTGAACATCTCGCAAACGATATTAAGGGGCGTAAATTTTCTGTCTATGAAGCAATTGAGCGGGCACGAATTGTTGGCGCCGAGGTTCTCGGGAGGAATGGCCGTTATATACAGGGGATAAGAAAAGGCTTTGTGTCCGCCTTAGGCGGAACCATAGAGGTGTTTGAAAAAAACCTGAGAAGTACCTTCAAACACTACGAAGATTCTTTGGAAGGCGAAGGGTTCACAAACCCCAAAAATTCTAGGAAACGAGGGCGTAGAAAAAGACAGCGCATATGGAATGACATGCTTGAAGAACAGTTTCCGCAAATTACGAAAGCGGCAGCCAATGCCACCAACAGGGAAATGCGAGAAGTTGTTGACCAATTGGAGGTGTTTGGTAAAGCGGCGGAAAAGCTAGGGCGCGCAGTAATAATCATCGAAATTGGGGAAGCTTTAGTTCAAGAACGGTGGGAAGACACATTTAGGATTTTATTGACCACCGTGTTTCAGGAAATTGGCTCAATTATTTTATCTGTGGTTGGGCGTTATATGGGAGCTGTTTTACTAGGTGCTATCGGGGCCTTGCTCGGTCCCATAGGTTTTGCCGTTGGAATTTCCGTCGGTTATTTTGCGGGGGCATTCGTCGGCGGCTATTACGGCAGCGTTTTCGGCGAAAAAGTTGCAGAATCACTATCGCCGACTTTGATTAAAGCCTTATCTGATGGTTTTCAAGAAATTGAAATCGAGATCGAGGCGATTGCAGAACAATATGATCTTGGTGGCATATATTTTACTGAAAGAGATATTCGTTTGAACGATGAAGGTAACATTGGTGACAGCTATAAAACCAAATTTGAGCAACTGTTGGAATCGTTCCAGGGCCCAAGGCCTTCAGACAAAAGATGATGGGTGCTGGATAGCGTACATTTAGTGCTTGGAATGCAATGCTACCGGGTGTTTGGTAAAAATATTCTTGCGAAAAGTGTGTGCATTTCCGAAAGTGCCTTCTGAGAACATTCTGTGCAGGATTTGTAATCAACAAATTATCGCGGTTTTGGGGAACAGCAAATGGATAGCGAAAAAAAGACACCAGCTTCTGAAGATATTCAATCAACCTCCAGCAAAAGGCATGAACCTGAGTCCAGGTTTTCACGCAAAAAACTAGCTGTGCTAGCTACGATTTTTCTGACCGCGTTTGCGGTAACTAAATTTACCTCCTCATCCGAACCTTCGGTAAAATTCAAGGATTATAGCGTATTACATAGGGAACGAAACGAAGAGTGTGATAGGCAGCAAGTGTCCAGAACTGCTTCACTGGATTTGGGGTCAGAAATCAGCAGCTACGAAAGAATGGTTTTGAAGGCCCGCCACGCCTTTAAAAACCGCGCTAAAAGGGGTGTTGTGATAGCCCAATACTGCCTCGCGACTTATTACCAGGGCCTATCTCAACGCGGAAATTTTGAACATTATGAATTGATGGTAAAATGGTATCGCCGCGCTGCGGATCGAGGCGACATGCTCGCGCAGTACAGTTTGGGACTGGTCTACAGCAGTGATTTTTATAAAAGAGAAGATGAAGTTGAGGCTTTCAAATGGTATAGCCGTGCGGCTGAAAAGGGTGACGCGCGGGCACAGTTTAAACTGGGGCGGTTTTATTCAGAAGGTACGTTCGAGGATGTGGTTGAGGCAACTCGACTCCTTAAAGATAGGTTTGATACCAAGAAATTTTTAAATGAAATGGAAGAGTACAAATCTAAGGTGGAATCTGCCAAACTTGATTATAAAAAAGCTCGCAAATGGTACAGGCGCGCAGCACTTCAGGGCGATATTGACGCGCAATTCAAACTTGCAAGTCTATATCAGTTTGGGCAGGGTGGCAAAATCGACATTGGGCAGGCACGCATATGGTACAGGCTTGCGGCTGAAAACGGAAACGCTGCGGCTCAATATGCGTTAGATCGCCTTAAATGATAGAAGATTTTGAATTTAAAGTTTAGCTTAGGTCACACGCCTAAACAGGGCTGTGCATCAGCACCAGTTTTTTCTTCAGTACGGGCTTCACCCGTTCATAGCTCATATGCAGTTCTTTATAATATTGCCCTGCATGCTCCAGCTTTTCTTCCCGCCCCAGCATTTCCAGTTGCGCCGCAACATTGGAAACCCCCTCCGCACCAAAAATCAGGCTCGTTGACTTCAGCTTGTGCGACAAGAATTCGATTTTTTGCGCGTTTTTGTCGACGACGGCCTCGCCAATATCGCCGATCAGATCAGGCGATACGCGCAGAAAATCCCGCATCAGCGTTTCATATTCGCCCTTCATCACCGCGCCGTATTCCTTCAGCGTTTCCCAGTTTAGCAAGGACATTTCGTCTTCGTCGAGTATGGCGTAAATTTCGTCATCCTCGGGTGGGCGCTTGTTCACCATCGCGGTTTCCACGCCCAGGTGTTTTTCCAAAACCTGCATCAGATTAAATTCAATGATCGGCTTTTTCAGCTCACCCGTTATGCCACATTTGCGGTTTTTTCTGACGGCGACGTCAGGAAATTCAGTGCCCATCGCAACCACAGGCACCTCGGCATTGTGGGGGCTCAGCGTGCGAATTTTCTGAGTGGTTGCAAGGCCGTCGATGCCGGGCATGCGCGCATCGATAAGGATCAGATCATATTCGGTTTCTCCGCAAAAGCGGATGGCTTCCTTGCCGTCTTGCGCAATTGAAAACTGTAGCCCGGCACGGTCTAAAATGCGGCCCAGAATGCGCCCCATTACGGGGTTGCCGTCCACCACCAACACATGCTTTTGTGCAGTGCGGCGGCGTGCGCTGGTTGCTGCATCGTTGATAGCTGCGTCGTCGGGGCCTATTTTTTCAGACAGTGCCAAAGCTTGCTCACTTCGTTTCCTTGCTGGAAGTTGCCGTTTTCCATAATAACAGCAAAATCAGAAAAGCCGATTTTTATCCGAATATTCTTGCGGACAAAATGATTTTTCGCTCTGCCTATTTTAAAGCCAAAGGCAGTTAAATTTTGGTGAATTTTTGCGGGTTTTTTAGGCAAAAAAATGGGCCGTGTCATTTGCTGCCGCAGTTTACCTGCCCTTGGGGGATGATCCGGGCTTATGGCTCCGTACGCCAGGTGTTGATCAATGCGAGCAGGGCGCTGGTAACTTCGGAAGTGTCAGCGATCAAACGGCCATCAAAATGAATTTGGACCAGCAGATCGCCGGTTTCAAATTGCTGCGTGCAACGACCCCAAGGGCTGCCTTCGCTTAGAGATGATAATTCTACGCAGTGGGCCACCCAGGCCGGGCCGTCATTGGCCGCTGTCGGTGAGACATTGCTGTAGGCATAGGTGCGGCCGTCGCTTTCTGTCGATCGAAGTTTATAAAGTCCCGTCGCCGTATCCTGGGAAACCAGCCGGTTCTGGAACGGAGGGAGGCCCATCAGAAGCGCCGTGTCATCAGCCACCATGCTGCCAACAGTGCTTTCCACAAAATTTCCTGTGATACTTCCTTGATGGCCGGCAGGCGCAATTGTCCAAATCACGCTGGAATTGGCCACATGGTCATCACGCACAGTGGCGGCGGGCAAAATTTCGTCAGCGTAAGCGCTAAACTGATAGCTGTTTCGCTCGAACGTGCCAATCAGGTCTCGCAGCATACCCACCACGTCGGTTTGCTCGTCGCGCAGGAATGTTTTTGGAACATATAGTCGGGCCGACTGAATGGTGATCTCTTTATAGCTGCGAGCCTGGTCCAGTGAAATTAAAAGCGCAAGGATTACCGCCAGCACCAGCAGGGGCAAAAATGTTAGCGCCAGTCGCTTTTTGCTGCTGTTCTTGCTGTCCATTTGAGCTTCCTCGCTGCGCTTTCTTTTGGCTCCCGCTCCATAGCTACCGGTTTCTGAGCCAAGTGCAAGGGCTGAGTTTAGGCCCCCTGAATTTAGCGTGTGTTGATCGGTGGCTATTGCCTGCCCGGAGAAAACCCCTTGATTCCAGTTTGTTAACACTTCGCTGATATATTCTGACATACAGGAGCAATCTGTTGTTACATACTCGGGATAAATTGGTAGCCAGCCAGCGGAGTTTTTTTGAGCTCTGGCAATCGCTTAAAAGTAGTGACACACTTCCCTTAAAGGGAGACTTTGGTCCAAAAAATCTGCGCGGGCTTAGTGCGAATTTCGCGATGCTGTGTGTGAACGAGCAAAGCGAACTTTATATCGCTTTTTCAGGAACCGCGCTTGATGATGTTTGGGGCAGAAACATCACAGGCGAAACTATAGACGATACCACGCAAAAGGTCCGTCGGTTGCCCGTTAAGGCGTTCTTTGACGGCATTTTGAACCATCCCTGCGGTGGTTATGTTTCTGAAACTTTCACCAAAGAGAGCGGCGCTGAAGTGCGCACCAATACGCTTTATTTGCCGGTTAAGGCCGACCGGGGCTGCAAGGCCATTGTTTCTATTTGGGACATCGTAGGGCCCGGTTATCGCCAGCATGCGCGCTTGCCCCGGCGTAGTGAAATTGATGATCGCGAATTGCATTTCGCCAATTTTCTCGATGTAGGATACGGCGTGCCGAAAATGGTACAAAAAACTGCCCGGCCAAATATAGATATGGCACAGGCCGCCCATAATTTTTGATGATTTCCTCCTAAAAGCTAACTATCTCATTCAGTTAATATTCATAGCGACCGTGTTTATATCCTCGAAAGAAAAAAACAGAGGATAACGACATGCCTTTCAGCAATAATATCGACGGTAACTGGGTTTTTGATGGCTCCCGTGAGGATAGCTTTTTCCGTGGCGGGGCCGGAGATGATTTTCTCGTAGGCGGCACAGGTGATGATTGGCTTGTGGGTGGCGACGGCGATGATCTGATCATCGGTGGCGGTTTTGACGACGGCGATATCATTCATATTGATTGGTACGGTGGGCTGAGTTTCTTTGCGCCCGTTATTCCCAGCAGTCCCTATGATTTTGAAGGTAGCGACACGCTGATCGGCGGCGCTGGAAACGATACTATTGTTGGCGGTGGCTGGCAGGATGGCCTGGTATTTGATGACGGCTATTATGACTTAGGCGAAGAAATAAATACCGATGTCATCATTCAGATATTCCCCTCAATTGCGCCGGAAAACGAGATTTGGGCAGGATCAGGCAAAGACCTTGTTGTTGGCGGCAGCTTTACGGATGTAATAGGTGCAGGCACAGGCAATGACGAGGTGTTTGCCAACGGCGGTAGCGATTATGTTTACGGCGGAAGTGGCGATGACAGCATATGGGGCGACGGCGGCTCCGACGAACTTTGGGGCGGTACGGGCAATGACGTGGTTTTTGGCGGGGGTGGCAGCGATGATATTGGCGGCGGCTCCGGGCATGATGACCTGATTGGCGGGGCTGGCATTGATGTGATCTTCGCCGGTTCCGGTGATGATAATGTCGAAGGCGGTAGCGGCGGCGATGCTCTGTTCGGCGGCCCAGGTTTTGATATCATCTGGGGCGATAGCGGCGACGACGATATTTACGGTGGCAGCGGCGACGATACGTTGATCGGCGGCACCGGCGAAGACTGGTTCTATTTCAAGGATGGTCACGGCGATGATATTATCGATGACTTTGATGTTTTTGAGGATGTACTTGTGTTCCGACGCATAGATGATATCGACAATTATGATGATCTGGATTTCTATAGCTTCGAAACCACCATAGACGGTGTGTTTGGCACATTGATAGAAACCAGCAGCAGCGACAGCATTTTCCTTGCTGGTATCAGTTATGACGATTTGCTGGATGTGGAGGTGATATTCTAAACCGCCAAAACTACAGCTGAGCTTTTGTCACACCGGCCTGACAAACCTGCGACAAAGGCCGGCAGTGATTTGATCCGCCCGAGAGCTCGATTAGCGATCCCAGGTTTGGTTCTCAATGACGACCCGGTAGCCGTCTATGTCTTCAAATGTGCGGCCTTCAGCATCCCAGTAAGGATTGCTGGACTGCACATCTTTAAACCCAGCCATTTCCATCATATTGCAGGTGTTTTGCCACTGGTCTTCGTCCGGCACGTAGAAAACAAGAAGGTTATCTTCCGAGGGCGCCTTGCCCACTTCGGTGCCCAGTTGATGGGTGAACTCAAGATGGTAGGCATGCTTTTTGTGGCCAAGAATTACGCCGTCAAATCCGGCATGGTTCTCGAAAAAACTCAAGCGCTTGAAGCCCAAGCCTTTTTCATACATTTTTGCAATCGCAGCCAGATTATCTGTTGGCCGCGCAACGCGCATTATGCTGGATTTCCCTGTCATTCCTATTGCTCACTGTCTCACGATGAGCCCCACCCGTAGAGGCATCGTAACACCGAGCGGTGGTATTGTCGAAGATTTGTTGTCTAAAACCTGGCCGCTTAGATTGTTATTTCATCGAAATTAGTGGCAAAGCAATGCGAGTGAACCGAGTGTGACAATTGCGTGCAGTATATCGGGCTTCATATTCCGCTAAAGCTATGGCATAAAAGCAAAATTGAGGTTTGCTAGGCAATCCTGAGCGTGACAGTCACAACTGACGGACTGTGACATAAGGGTTTTGAGCGGTGAGGCGCGGGTAAAACCGCGTGGGGAGTATAGGCAGATGACCGTGCAGCGCGGTGAAAATTTGGCTGATGAAAAAATGGCCAAAGAAGAATTGACCAGCGAAAAATTGGCCGGTGAGAATTTGCCAACCCTGTCGGCCACCGAGGTCGAAACAATCGTGCTGAAAATTCGCGCGGCGGATCAGGGGCTCGGCGCACAGGAAATTTTATCCTCTGCTGAACATACCCGATTAGCAAACATGCATGTTGGCGCACGTCCGGCGTTTGTCACCGCTCGCACCATGCTTAGAACCGCGCTCGGCAATTATATGGGGTTAACACCCTTTGCGGTACCGCTCATTCAGGAAGGCGCGGGCCGGGTGTATATAGAGGGCTTTCAGGAAAATGAGCCCCCTTTTTACAGTGTAAGCCACACAGGCGGCGCGGAAGACGGGATTGCCGCCGTTGCGGTTGCGGAAACATTTCCCATAGGACTCGATATCCAACAGCTGGACCCGGTCGTTGATTGGCGGCGTATCGCCGAGCGCCGTTTTCCGGCAGAAGAATGGGCGCTGCTGTCAGCAATGCCTGACGCCGAAGGCCGCATGTTGTTTTTCACGCTCTGGGCTATCAAAGAGAGCTTCGTTAAAATGGAAGACGGCAACCTGATGGCCTATCTCAGGTCTGTTGAATTGGATTTAACAGACGGTACGCCCAGGCTCAAATGCCCAACACCTGGCGGCTGCATGGATGCCACCATATTCTTCCATTTCATTCCGGAGTTTCAGTTGGCAGTGGCGATGGTTGCAGCGGGCAAGGTGGAGATCATCCTCGACAGCGACATCCAAACCGCGGCTCGCCGCGCTGACCCGCTCAGCAAAAATGCTTAGCCAAGGCGTTACGGAGCTTGCTTCGGCCTGTCGCGACCATTTGGCCTGTAGACCCAGCAGCTATCCTTATGCTACTGCATGCTCAGCCATGAAAATGTGTCAATGACATACGAGTTTCCCACCCTTGCCGATTACGGCTGGAACAGCTTTTTCGCGGGCCAACTTGCCGAAGGCGAACAGGAAACTGTTATCCCGGCGAAGGTGATCGAAGTACACCGCGGGCAAATCCGTGTGGTGGGTGTGGGTACCGATAGGCAACTCGCGCCTTTCAAGGCCGTGCTCGCTGAAGGCGAGGATCAAACCATCTCTACGGTGGGGGACTGGCTGCTTCTCGACGCGAATACCAACCAGCCAGTCCGTATGCTCAGGCGCAAAAGCCTTATCGAGCGCCGGGCCCCGGGCAGTGACCGCAAGATGCAGCTGATCGCAGCCAATATCGATACGCTTTTCATCGTCACCAGTTGCAATAAGGATTTCAATGCCGCCCGACTGGAACGCTATCTTGTGCTTGCCAGCGATGCAGGTGTGGAACCTGTGCTGGTGCTCACCAAAGCTGATCTCGTGGACAGCCCCAGCAAATATGCGGCGGAGGCCGCAGCTCTGTTGCCGGGCCTTTTGGTGGAAATGCTGGACGCGCGTGTGGAAGATAGTGCGGCCCGGCTCGCCGACTGGTGTGGGCCCGGACAAACGGTGGCGCTCGTTGGGTCTTCGGGTGTGGGTAAATCGACGCTGGCAAACAGCCTTATGGGTAACGCCAAAATTAAAACGCAGGGCATCCGTGAAGACGATGCCAAAGGCCGCCACACCACAACGGGCCGCACCTTCTATAGGTTGCCGGCGGGTGGCTGGCTGCTCGACACCCCAGGCATCAGGGGGCTTGAGGTCACCGAAGCGGCCGCGGGCCTTGAAGACGTGTTTGCTGATATCACGGAGCTTGCTGCTACTTGCAAATTTAGCGATTGCGCCCACGAAACCGAGCCCGGCTGCAAGGTGCAGGCTGCAATTCAAGGCGGTACGCTTGAAAGCGAGCGCTTCAAACGCTGGCAAAAGCTGGCAGCGGAAGAAGCCGTGAGCACGCAAACTATCGCCCAGCGCCACAGTAAAGACCGCGCTTTCGGCAAGCAGATAAAAGCTTCGCTAAAGCACAAAAAACGCTACCGGGGCGAGTGAGCCCTTTACCTCATCACGGTTGTCACCCCGGACCCGACGCGTCGGCGTCGGAGGCGATCCGGGGTCCAGAAATTAAATTAAGACTTCACCAGAGGTGAAGACGCTTTCGTCTCATGGGTCCCACCGGTCGCGCCGTCGCTATGCGCCATACTGGGTTCGCGACGCGGGCGCTTGCGCCACCTGATCCCTGTATCCCTAAAGGGCTCAATACGCTGCAGCTAGCAGGCGCTAGCTAGCTGTGAACAAACTTCAATAGGGGATCAATGTTGTGTTCATCTGCGGCTCGCAGAGCAGTTATGTATTGCTTTCTGTTTTCGGATCTGGCTTGTAAATCCGTCTCACCGCCGTCTTGACCCCAAGTAAAGGGCTTTTCTTTTTGTTGAAGCATTAGCAAATCAGCGATCAGTCTTGCGTGACGTCCATTGCCGTCGGGGAAAGGATGAATGTAAACGAGTTGGTGGTGTAGCCGGGCCGCAATTTCAGAGACGCTATATACGGAGTTTTCCAACTGGTAACGGGTGTCGTTCAGCCGGGCAATGAGCTCGGTTGGTATTCTATATGCGTCGACGCCTATGTTCTTTCCACTTCGACGATATTCGCCAGCCCATGTCCAGACATCAGTAAACATTCTGCGATGGACTTCACATAGAAAAGAAGAGCTAAGAATATCCTTTTTTAATTGTCTTTTCGCCCAACTCTCTGCTTTCGATATGTTTGCCTTTTCCGCTGTATTCAAATCATCTCGCGTGGCAATAGCCGGGGATTTTAGTCCTTCCTGTTCTTGAGCGTCTAGCGGTGTCATACCGTCATGGGCTTCATATAGCTCCATTATGAATCGTCCCAAAGATCTCGGTCGCGGATACATTCATTGATATAGAAGGCGACCTCGAGGTCCTCGTGCAAATTGTCTTGGGTGTTTTGACCTTCCAAGCTCATTGAATGATCCACTCGCTTAAGGGCGGTTGTAGCAAGCTCACGAGCTTTTTTGCGAACCATGTCATCTAATGTCTGGTCGCTCGGCACTAGTGCATACACAAGTTCACAATTCATTGCCTCAGCAGCGGCGCGGAGTTTGCTAATGTTGATCGTGCCGTTTTTTTCAGAGGTTTCCAAGCTTGACACGCTTGGTTGAGCAATGCCCATGCGCCGGCCTAACTGTTCGCTTGTCATGCCGAGGGCATATCGAATAGCCTTGATATACCCTTTTGTTGGCACAGATAGCTGCGTTCGCAGTCCTTTGCCCGATAATCGTTTATCTAATTGCGCTCTCGCTCTTGCACGGTTTGCATCCAGCATCTTTCACCTACAACGGTTATAATCGATAATAATACAAAAACATATAGGATAATACAATTAAAAAATCAATAGATTATTGATTATACCCATTAAAAACTTAGCTTTTAGTTCAAGCTATTGCAGAAGGGCCTAAACCACGCTCTTTCTATCGGTGTCAATCGCTTCCAGTGTAGCAGCTTCTGCTAGCTTCTCGGCCAGCGCTTCAAAGCCTTCTTTCTCCGCGAAATCGGCTTCCGCATCTGAAATTGCCACCATCTGCAATAGTTCCACCTTGCCGGTCACCAGCGTGAAATCACGCGCTGTACCGCTTGGTTTCAGGGCAATGAAATTCATAAGGCAGCAGTTGTCTTCACCGGTCACCGGCTCCCCGAGCCGCACTATGCTGCCGAAGGTGAGGTCTGATTGATCTTTATAGTGCCCAGCTGCGATCAAAAGATTAAACGCCATCAGGCGCAACATTTTCCCCACGGCCCACGGCGCGGGGGCATTTGTTTCGAGGATAAATTCGACGCCCAGTCCAGACCATTCTTCCACCTGGCTATCAAAGGCGTTTGACATGCCGCTGGTGGCATAAAGCCATGTGCTGCGGGCGGCAGTTGGCGGAAAGCTGATCACCCCGTGGTGTAACCAAAAAGGGTGAACAGCGTTTCGCCCGAAATCTTTGCGGAAAATCTCTTCGGTTAACAGCTGTTGTGCGCCGTCCGGCTTGCCAAACATGCCAGGATAAAAGCTTTGTTCGCGCTGTTCCCAGCCCATATGCAACAAGCTTTCCTGCGTATCGTCGCCTTCTCCTTCAGCAGCTGCGGGTGCACCAAACAGGGTTTGTTTTAATATGTCAAAAAAGCTCTCTGGCATTGGTTCTCGCTTTGGGTCCCGGTTATTTTCATTCTGTGACCAAGAAGCCTCATAGCAGGTGCCACATGTTGGCTCAACGGCAATCGGGTCTTGCGCTTTTGCCAGCCACGCGCTAGCGAATGAATGAAGTGATACGCCGCCAGGCCGTGTGGTCAGGCAGCGTGATGATGTGAGGGTTGCGCTGGTCGCGGTATTATGGCGCTACAGTATCGGGGGGCGGAATGGCAAAAACGCTGGAAATTGCGGGCGGTATAAGGGTTTCGAACGAGGCTCCTTTTGTGCTGTTTGGCGGTATGAACGTGCTGGAAAGCCGAGATATGGCCTTTGAAATTGCGGCCCATTTCAAGGCCGTGACCAACAAGCTCGATATTCCGTATGTTTTTAAAGCCAGCTTTGACAAAGCCAACCGGTCCAGCATCCACAGCTTTCGCGGGCCCGGCCTTGAAAAGGGGCTGGCACTGTTGGCAGACATCAAAGCAGAATTTGACCTGCCTATCATCACCGATGTGCATGAAGCCAGCCAGGCAGCAGCAGCGGCGGACGTGGCCGATGTGATCCAGCTGCCGGCCTTTCTCGCACGGCAAACCGACCTCGTGACCGCGATGGCGAAAACCGGTGCTGTGATCAATGTGAAAAAACCCCAGTTTCTGGCACCGGCCGAGATGAGCCATATCATCAAGAAAATTACCGAGTGCGGCAATGATCAGATTATGCTGTGCGAACGCGGCAGTGCCTTTGGCTATAACGGCCTTGTGGTAGACATGCTGGGCATGGACCATATGAAAACAATGGCACCTGTGGTGTTTGATGCAACGCACGCGCTGCAGAACCCGGGCGGCCGGTCAGATAGCGCGGGCGGCAGGCGGGCGCAGGCTGCAGCCCTTGCCCGCAGCGGCATGGCCCTTGGTATTGCGGGGCTGTTCATCGAAGCCCACCCTGACCCTGACAGCGCCCTGTGCGACGGCCCTTGCGCGCTGCGACTTGACGCTCTCGAAGCCTATTTGGGCCAGATGAAAGCCATCGATACGTTGGCAAAATCATTTGAACCCCTGGTGACCGACTGATGGCCGGGCCTGTTCGCTTATTCGCGCTTGATGTAGACGGCGTAATGACCAACGGTGGCTTGCTCTATGGTCAAGACGGCGAAACCATGAAATTGTTTCACGCACAAGACGGGCTTGGGCTGGTGCTTTTGAAAAGAATGGGTGTGGAAATAGCGGTGATTTCAGGTCGGGAGAGCGCGGCGCTTATAAGGCGGCTTGATGACTTGGGGGTGGTGCACCGGCGGTTGAAATGCCGGGACAAGGTGACGGCGCTGGAAGATATATGCGCCGATATCGGCATTACACTGGAAGAAGTGGCCTTCATGGGTGACGATTTGATCGACCTGACAGCGATGGAAGCTGCAGGGCTGGCGCTGGCGCCCGCAAACGCGGTGGCAGCAGTGAAAGCTGCGGCAGCCCATGTGACCAAAACCTCGGGCGGCGAGGGCGCTGTTCGCGAAGCTTGCGAGCTATTGGCTGACCGTATGGGCGGCTCGCTTGAAGAAACCGCGCGCGGTGTGCGCAAAACCCTGGTTCAGTGAGGGAACAAACCTGGTGAAAATCGTTATCCCAGCACGTATGAGCTCAACGCGGCTTCCGGGAAAGCCGCTGGCTGATATTTGCGGCAAACCAATGATCCAGCATGTGTGGGACCGCGCAATTGAAGCGGAAATCCCAGGGGACCAAACCGTTATTGCCGCGGACGATGACAGCATTTTGGAAGTCGCTGAGGGTTTTGGTGCGCTGGCGGTTAAAACCGCAAAAACTCATGAAAGCGGCACTGACCGTATTGCCGAGGTGGCTGCTTTGATGGGGTGGGGGCCTGATGAAATAGTAGTGAACCTGCAAGGGGATGAACCCCTGATGCCAACAGCGCTGGTGCGCACTGTGGGTGAGGCACTAGCGCGCCACGGCGGCGCGTCGCTGGCTACGGCCAGTTGCCCTATTACCCAAATTGCAGACGTGGAAAACCCGAACATTGTGAAGGTGGTATCTGGCGAGGACGGGATGGCGCTTTATTTTTCCCGTTCGCCGGTGCCTTATGACCGGGCCGGGGTTGATTTGCAGCGGTATAGGTACCAGCGGCATATAGGGCTTTATTCCTACCGCGTGAAAACACTGGAAGTGCTGGCGGGAATGCCGCCAACACCCATCGAGCAGCTTGAATGTCTGGAGCAATTGCGGGCTCTTTCTGCCGGCATGAAAATCCATGTGTCTGAAGTGGCCGAAGCGCCGCCCCACGGGGTGGACACGGAGGCCGACCTGGTCGCTGTCCGCAAAAAGGTAGGCGGTGCGCTGTGAGTGAAGTTGCGGTAGAAAACACGGCAAAATCCAAACGGGCGCTTACAGGCTCTGGCGGGATCGCAGCAGACAAAGCGCTAGCTGACCTTTTGGGGCGTCCGGTGAAGCACGGCCTCAAAGGCGGCGCTGAAGGCGATGTGGTTGTTGGCTGGGGCCAAAAGGACAATACGGAAAAAGCGCGCGCGTACGCGAAACGCAAGGGCCTGCCCTATTGGCGGCTGGAAGACGGTTTTCTTGGGTATTTGAGCCACCCAAGCCGTGACAAGCGGCGCCTATCGGTGGTGGTGGACAAAAGCGGTATTTATTATGACGCGCATACGCCGAGCGATCTGGAGCAGATGCTGAACCAGGACGACTGGGTAACAGCAGACCTTATGGCTCGCGCGGAAAGCGCCATGGCGCGCATTAGGCGGTGGCGTCTGTCAAAATATAACCAGTCGGCTTTTGAGCTTTCTGTGGAGCTGCAGGAGAAACTGGCGACCTTCAAGGGTCCCAAGGTATTGGTTGTGGACCAAACCTACGGCGATAAGTCTATCAGTGAAGGCATGGCTTCGGACGATATGTTTGCAGCCATGCTTGAAGATGCACTTGAAGAAAATCCCACAGCGCAGGTGATCGTGAAGGTGCACCCGGATGTGCTGGCAGGCACCAAGCGCGGGCATTTTGATGTTGGGCGGTCAGAAAAGCAGGTGTTGTTTGTGGCGGAAGATGCGGCTCCGCAGGCCCTTCTTGAAAAGGTTGACCAGGTTTATGTGGTAACCAGCCAGATGGGTTTTGAAGGCCTGATCGCGGGCAAAAAGGTTACATGCTACGGCTTGCCGTTTTATGCGGGCTGGGGCCTGACCCACGACAAACAGCTGTGCGAGGCACGGATTGCAAACCGCAGTCTTGCTGAGATTTTTGCGGCCTCCTACATGGTCTATACGCGCTATATAGACCCCTATTCGGGCGAGCGAGTGGAAATTGAACGCATCCTTGATTTGCTGGTCGCCGAGCGACAGTTGGCACGACCTTCTGGTACGCGCGTATATGCAGCGGGTTTCAGCCTGTGGAAGCGCGGTTTTCTGCCGGAGTTTTTTGGCTCCAGCGTTCGCGAGACCAAATTTGTAACACCCTGCTCGCTTGAAAATCTAGAATATGAAGCCGGTGATATGGTCGTTGTGTGGGGGCGCAAGCACGACCAGGAAGCGACAAATGTGCCTGCCCATGTGCCTGTGTGGCGCATGGAGGACGGGTTTCTTCGCTCTGTCGGCCTTGGCAGCGATCTTCGTAGGCCGGGTTCATTGGTGATGGACCGCAGCGGGATTTATTATGATGGGCCTAATGCTTCTGACCTTGAGACGTTTCTGGCCACCCACGGCTTTGACCGGCACGATCTCGCTCGCGGTGCCGCACTGAGGGCGCGGATCCTCGTGGCTAAAGTGAGCAAATATAATGTGGGCGAAAAAGGCGTGCTTGATATTCGCGCTCGCGCCGGTGACAGGGAAATTATTCTGGTGCCGGGGCAAGTGGAAGATGACGCCAGTATTCAGCTGGGTTCGCCGAAGATAAATACCAATGCCGCTTTGCTGGCAGCTGCACGTGACGCCGCTGCTGACGCCTATCTGATCTATAAACCCCATCCGGATGTGGCAAGCGGTAATCGGGAAGGCGGGGTGAGCCAGAATGTGCTCGATTACTGTGTCAGCGAAGTGATAACGGACGCTGATATCATTGATGTGCTGGAAGCTGTGGATAGCGTCCATACCATGACGAGCCTTACGGGATTTGAAGCCTTGATGCGCGGGAAAAAAGTGACAACGCACGGCATGCCTTTTTATGCTGGCTGGGGCCTGACGACAGACATGTGCGAGCACCCTCGCAGGGGCGTGAAGCTGGAGCTGGACGCGCTTGTTTACGGTGTGCTCTGTGTTTATGCGCGTTATGTAAGCTGGCCAGAAGGGCAGACAACCAGCCCTGAGGCGCTGGTGGCGGAAATTGCTGCGACGGCAAAATCGTCGAAAATAAAAGCGGGATTTTTTACGCCGATCACCCGACTTGGCCGTAAAGCGGTATATCTGGCGCAAGCGTTACGGCGCTAGGAAGCAGGCTTTGAACTTAGGCAGCAGTGCCGTTCAAAGGCTAGTCGTTCCGCGCCGCCCATGACGCTTCGGCGACAGCCAGCATTTTTGGTTTTTTGCCCTTTTTGAGCTGATCAATCAGCGCTTCGTGCGCTTGATCGGTGGCGGCAGCCATGTTGGTATCTTCGCCCCAACGCCAGTCGCCGCTCAGCAATAAATCCCGCTCACCGTCGAAGCCCCAGTCTTTGAGGAAATCTCGGTCTGCCTGAAAGCTTTGCTCAAAGGAAATGGCCTCGTCTTGCGATATTTCGCAGTAGCGTCCAAAGTCGGGGAACTGGCGATCCAGAGCTGATAGCTCGGCGGCCAATTTATGGCGCAGCGGCGCCTTGAAATTTTGCTGACCCAGTCGACGCATCAAGGCGGCCAAGGGCGCAGACAGCGTTTTGTTCCGTTCAGCTTGAGGCGGGGTCTCCAAATTTCCCTTGAAACCCGTTGGAGCTATCAGTGCCGTGATCAGATCAGGTTTTATGCGCCGGTAGGAAAAAACATGCAGGTTTTGGTGCCCGGTCAATGCCAGCCAACCTTGCATTATCTCGCTATAATTCAAGGATCTGCGCCATCCTTTGCTGGTGTCTGTTGTGGGGCCCATCAATTCACTGAAAGGCGCACTAAAACCGACATGCTGACATAGCTCGCGGTAAAGCGACAAAGCAAAATCAATGTGGGGCCGAAAGACAAGGATGCCGTGCAATTCAACAGGCGCAAAGCAGGCGCTTTCCGCTTGCAGCTTTTCAATGGTAGCTGGCCGAGTGAAACCTTCGTAGCTCACCAATCCGCTCGTCAGTCTGTTATCATCCACAAGCGCCTTGATTATGGTTGGAAACGCGTTTGAGTGACCAGAAGCCAGCCGGATGCCAAGCAGCCGGTGCGCATATTTATTATGAGGCGTATTGATGCCCAGCCCGGTGACGGGGTAATAAAGCCCGCCGGCCCGCAAGGCTTCTTTATTCTGATACATCACATGTTGAAAATAGGTGGTGCCGGTTTTGTGGGTTCCAGCATGAATAAAAAGCTTTTTTTTCTTCCTGTGCAAAGCCGGAAAAACAGACGTTAAATATTTGCGAAGCGTGGCGATCATTTGACATGCTCGGTTAAGATACGGCAACAGCAGCTTTTTAAGCTCAGCCGATTTACCATGGAGTTGATTGGGACGCCAGAACCAATCGGCGCGACATGCAATGGCTTCATATTGACATGCCTGTTGGTGGCCTTCATACATGAGCCGCTTGGCGGATGAAACGGGAGACTATCTTGCTGCCGCATGAAAAGAAAAATTGGCAGAACCGGCTGATGAGCCAATTGGTCCATTGTACCTGGTTTGGTGTGATCAATGGATTCGATGAAACACATTTGGTGATAACCGAAGATTTTTTAATCAAGAGACTTCGAAACTTACGGAAAAAATCCAAGGGTTGCGGATTGGCTACACCCGATGATTTTGAAAACGCTATAAGCTCGAAGATTAATACCATTCTGGTTTTTTGCATTGAGGGCGAACTGACGATAGTTCGCACGTTGCAGAAGAAATACCCTAATATTAAAGTTACATCCGGCTCATACGGCTTTAACATTTATGGCCGTGACCGACTGCCCAAATTGAATGTGTTTCATGCTGCAAAACAGCGGCGTTTTGCTAAACCGCGCTTAATCCTTGCTACGACAAACGCTGACGCCGAATTTGTTGCCAATTCGATGGCAGAAAACGGATTGCCCTATTTCCATGAATTTATGGGCCGGCACTATGGGACGTGGGTAAGGCGCAGTAAATATTTTCAGGTTGCCCGTTTCTACGATGCGATGGACCGGCTTTATTCAAGCGACGGACATACAGACTATTTGCTGCAAACCGATGTATTGAACAGCATGATTGCAAACACCAGTTTTTCGCTAAATCGCTTTATCCGCTATTTGGAAAAAGCGCAGGCCAAAATTATTCTTGTGCGCCGCCATAACAAGTTGGTGCAGGCTGTTAGCGGCCAACTGATGAGCCGTTCTCAGGAGCGATCGGTCTGGACAAACAAGCCATCCAAAAAACTGACGGTAAAATTCCGGCCAGACGATATAAACGGCAGTATTAAACGTCAGCGCGATCTGGCAAACGATGAAAATACTTTGGCCAAGGTTGCTGCCTCAGGCGCTGCTACCATGGAGGTGTACCTCGAGGATTATATCGAAAACCAGAGTGAAGGTTTGGCGAATATAGCATCGTTTCTCGATGAAAAACCCAAAGACCCTGCTGTTATGCTCGACTATGATCAGGGGTACGCGTTAGCGCCTGATCTGGCGCAAGCGCCGCTTGAATACAAACGCCAATTGATGGATCGGCTGGGCCTGCACATACGTCCGCTAATATAGTCGCCAGCATCAAGTGTGAGAGCCGCGGTTTGCCTTTTAAGGATGGCTTTCTGGTGTCGGGTTAATGTCTGAAATATCGGCAATCAGCTTGGTGGTGGAAATACCCATGGTTCGGGGCAAATACTGAACCGAACATATATCATTATATTCATCGAAGCGTCCGGCCCAATCGTCGCCCATAACCAGTATGTCAGCGTTATATTCTTTAATATACTCGCCTTTGGCTTCTAGCGACCGTTCCACGAAAACTTCGTCTACACACTCAAGCGCCTTAACAATGGCGCAGCGGTCTTCGGTGCTATACACCGGTGGCCGCCCCTTTTTTGACTGATTCAAATCACTACAAGACACGCCCACAACCAATTTGTCGCCCAAATCTGCGGCACGCTGCAAAAGACGAACATGGCCAATATGCAAAAGATCATAGGTGCCAAATGTAATGATTGTTTTCATAGCTACTCAATTTCGGTTTTCAATTTACAGCCGGTAGGTTGCATGCAATATAACGCGCGGGTAGATTTGCCGGTAACATCTTGCAAATGTGTGTACACCAGCGCTCTTACCGCACAATAAACATCAATGTAAACCAGTTTAGGCTCATTAATGCAGAGAGTTGAACCATCGCCTGCGGCGACTAAATTTGAAGCCACCGCGCGGGACTTTGCCGAAGGTTGCTCACTTGAGCAAATTCAGAGTGCGTTTCCGGGAGTGTCGGGTGCGAGGGGTGATTGCCTGTTTCCCACACTTATTATACCTGAAGCGCGTTTTTCCACTTTCCGTGTGAGGGCAGGTAATGGCGAAAATGCCTCGTTGGCGTTTTCCAAAGTTACCTTTGTTGGCAGAAAAATTGATGACTTTGAGCTTTTTGATGTATCAGACTTAGCGGACTGTTCGCAAAGCTCCGTTCGGCCCGGCGCGAAAAATGGTGCTGCTGGAGCGACGGGAAATCTATATACCAATAATGTGCATACTTTATCTGAGGCAGAACCTTGGTGGCAGGTCAAGTTTCCTGAAGGTATAGAGATTTGTTACCTATATTTTTATCGGCGCTTTGATGCTCAAGTCATCAATGATGATCACATCAGGGTTTGCGGTATAGACGCTTATGGTGTTGAAACCATATTGCATCATCCGGCAGACGCTTCACAGCTGCGGTCTGATTTCAAAAAAACGATGGAAAAATCAGTGGATGCGCTGTTGGCTTTATCTCAAAGTCTTGAGGCGGAACCACAGCAGACGTTTTTGCAGGAGCTGGAGCCGCTGTTTGAGCATCTGACCACAGCAATGCGGCGGGGGCAGCAAGCTTCAGCTGGTAGCCCGCTGGGAGACAGCGTCAGTGGTTTGTTTAAAGGTTTGAGCCGGGGCCAACTGGCGGATAATCTGCTTGCCGCTGTATATGATGCGATCGGCGGTCCAAAGGATTATGGGTTCACGCCAGAAGACGGCCTGGATATTTCCCTTGAGGGCGTTAGGGCGCGCCGTATTCGGTTCCGTTGTTATGGGGCCTTGCCGTTCGCTTTGGGCGGGGTGCGGATTTATGGGGAAGACAAAGAAACTCTGCTTGCAGAACTTCCTGACAAGCAATTGAAATTTGGCTACAGGGCGTCACCGTTTGAGCGGCCGCAGTCTTATGCCTTGGGGCTGCATACGCGACAGCCATCGCGCCGAATGGACTTGGAGAAAAACCAGAATGTTGGTCGAATTCAAGTGTGGAATCGGCATGCAATGAATGCGGCAAATACGCTCATGATGGAAATCGCAGTCCAGTCAGATGACGGTGAACCGTGGCGCACTGTCTATGATCACGGCGCAAATTACCGAAATGTGTGCGCCGTATTGAGGCTCGTTGATTTGCTAGTAGCGGGCCAGTGGTCGCCTGCTTATGTACGTCTATTTGGCAAATTGTCGACGCAGTACAGAAGGCGGGCTCTTATGCGGCCAATAGCGCGGTTCGTGCGTAATAATGATGACATGCGCAAAGCCATTTTTGAAGGTTCAAACGAAATTTCAGCAGCAACTCAATATGCGGTGCCATTGCGATTGGGAAAACACGGCCTAGCAGTACCAATCGCATACCGTGATACCGAAACCGTAATGAAACATCTGGTGGACATGCGCGATAAAATTCGCTCGCTAGGGCATAAACCCCTGTTTATGTACGGCACGCTTTTGGGGGCAATCCGTGAGAAGGATTTTATCCCGCACGATGATGATCTGGATTTGGCCGTGATTTTGGAGGGTGTTGAACCTCAGGAAATTGGCGCGGAATGCGATAGTTTTATCGAATTGCTCAATGAAAACGGTGTGAAAGCAAACCGGGGCGCTGCTCATGCGCCGCTCATACATTGTCATCGGGGGCCTATTACTTACGATATATTTTTGTTCGCACACAAAAATGACACGGTTTACTGGCAACACGCAGGACTTAAAACCATCCCGGAACGGGCTAATATTTTTCTGCCGACCACCACCATCGAGTTCAAGGGAGAAACTTTTGACGCGCCCGCCGACCCTGAAGCTGTTTGCGAAGCCCGGTACGGTAAAGACTGGCGCATTCCCAATGCGGCGTTTGAGTGGTGACAGTGAATTTATTTCCTGTTTTTCGTATAAAAGTAGAATTTTTTATCTAAAAAAGCCCTTATTTTTTATATGAATAGAAAAAATAACTTCTTAGAACCCTTAAACTTGCGCTAGATGCGGGCCATCTTTACAAGCTCAGGGGATGCCGGTTTGTTTCAAGGCGTTACTTAATCGGAATACAGATAATTTTGGTGCAAAAATAGATGACAAAAACACTAACGCATTTGAAACGGCTTGAGGCCGAAAGCATTCAGATTATGCGCGAGGTTGCCGCCGAAGCTGAGAAGCCTGTGATGCTGTATTCTGTAGGCAAAGACAGCGCGGTGATGCTGCATCTGGCCATGAAGGCCTTTTACCCCAGTCCGCCGCCTTTCCCGGTAATGCATGTGGACACCACCTGGAAGTTCCGCGAAATGATCGCCTTCCGCGATAAGATGTGCGCTGACCTTGGGCTTGATCTGATTGTCCATATCAATGAAGACGGCGTGAAAGAAGGCATTGGCCCTTTCACACACGGTTCAGCGGTTCATACGGATGTGATGAAAACGGCGGGCCTGAAGCAGGCGCTGGATAAATACGGCTTTGATGCGGCTTTTGGAGGCGCACGCCGCGATGAAGAAAAGTCCCGCGCGAAAGAGCGCATTTTTTCCTTCCGTTCGGCCCAGCACCGGTGGGACCCAAAAAACCAGCGGCCAGAGCTGTGGAACTTATATAATACCCGCAAAGCCAAAGGCGAAAGCATTCGCGTGTTTCCGCTCAGCAACTGGACCGAGCTGGATATATGGCAGTATATTCACCTTGAAGATATCCCAATCCCGAGCCTCTATTTGGCTGACAAACGCCCCGTTGTTGAGCGTGACGGTCAACTGATTATGGTGGACGACGAGCGTATGCCGCTGAAAGAAGGCGAGAGGGCAGAGATGCGCACTGTGCGTTTCAGAACGCTTGGCTGCTACCCGCTTACGGGCGCGGTGGAAAGTGAAGCGGCGACGCTGACGGATGTAATTCAGGAAATGCTCCTAACCACTACCTCTGAGCGGCAAGGCAGGGTGATCGACCATGACGCCGCTGCTTCGATGGAAAAGAAAAAGCAAGAGGGGTATTTCTGATGAGCCACCAGTCAGACCTAATTGCGGAGGATATCGAAGGCTATCTGAAGGCGCAGGAAGAAAAATCCATGCTGCGATTCATTACATGTGGCAGCGTCGATGACGGCAAATCAACTCTCATCGGGCGCTTGCTGTATGACAGCAAGATGATCTTTGAAGACCAGCTGAGCGCGTTGGAGAGCGATAGCAAGCGCGTGGGCACGCAAGGTGAGGAAATAGATTTCGCGTTGCTGGTTGACGGCCTGGCGGCCGAGCGCGAGCAAGGCATCACCATTGATGTGGCTTACCGCTATTTCTCTACCGACAAACGCAAGTTCATTGTCGCGGACACGCCGGGGCACGAGCAATATACCCGCAATATGGCGACGGGTGCGTCTACCGCTGATGTGGCGATCCTGCTTATCGACGCACGGAAGGGTATGCTGACACAAACCCGGCGGCATAGCTTTATCGCTAGCTTGCTGGGTATAAAAAACATCGTGCTTGCGGTCAATAAAATGGATCTTGTGGCTTACAGCCAGGAGGTGGTGCAGGACATTGAGGCGGAATACCGCGAGTTTGCGAAAGACTTTGGCTTCCGCGAAATAATGACCATCCCCATGTCGGCGTTGAAGGGTGATAATATCATCGACGCCAGCAGCAATATGAGCTGGTACACCGGGGCCTCTCTGATGCAGTATCTGGAAGAAGTGCCGGTGGGTGACGCGCGGCAAAAGGCCGATTTCCGCCTGCCAGTGCAGTGGGTGAACCGGCCAAACCTGGATTTCAGGGGTTTTTCCGGCACAGTCGCATCGGGCACTGTGCGCGTGGGTGATAAAATCAAGGCCTTGCCAAGTGCATTTGAAAGCACGGTTAAATCCATTGTTACTTATGACGGCAATTTAGAGAGCGCAGTGGCGGGCGAAGCCATCACACTGACGCTTGAGGACGAAATTGATATCTCCCGTGGGGATGTCATTGCGGGCAAAGATCATCCACCAGAAGTGGCTGACCAGTTTGAAGCCAAAATCATCTGGATGCATGACGAGCCGCTTTTGCCAGGCCGCCCCTATCTGTTTAAAACCGCGAACAAGCTGGTGCCGGGGCTGGTGACCGACCTGAAGCACAAGGTGAATGTGAATACCATGGAGCATACGGCAGCGAAAAGCCTGGCGCTCAATGAGATTGGTATTTGTAATATTGGACTTGAGAGCCGCATTGCCTTTGACGCTTATTCTTCAAATCGGGAAATCGGCAGCTTTATTATTATTGACCGTATCACCAACAATACGGTGGGCGTGGGCATGATTGATTTTGCCCTTAGACGGGCGTCAAACATTCACTGGCAGGCGCTTGATGTTGATAAGGTCGCACGTGCGGATATGAAGCACCAAAAGCCCGCCATATTATGGTTCACTGGCTTGTCGGGTTCGGGCAAATCAACGATCGCCAATATCGTTGAAAAACGCCTGTTTGAACGCGGGCGGCACACTTATATTCTTGACGGCGATAATGTGCGCCACGGGCTTAACCAGGATCTGGGTTTCACTGACGCTGACCGGGTGGAAAATATCCGCCGTGTGGGCGAAGTGGCCAAGCTGATGGTCGATAGCGGCCTGATGGTGATGACCAGCTTTATTTCGCCCTTTCGGGCCGAGCGCCGCATGGTGCATGATCTGATGGAAGAGGGCGAGTTTGTTGAGGTGTATGTGGACACGCCGTTTGATGTGTGCGCGAGCCGAGACCCCAAGGGCTTGTACAAAAAAGCACTGGCCGGCGAGATCAAAAACTTCACCGGCTATGACAGCCCCTACGAGGCACCCGAGCGCGCTGATATTCACGTAAGCACCGACAAACTAAGCGCTGACGATTGCGCCGACGCCATCATCACTTACCTGGAAGAAAATGGCTATCTGAATGCCAATGGAAATGGTGGCTAGCAGCTGGTAATTTTTCAAGCGTCATTCCCGGCGAGGCCTGAAAGGGCCGAGGGAAGGGAATCTGTAGCAACCGAGGGCTGGATTCCCGCCTGTGCGAGAATGGCAGTTTGGATTGAGTAGTTTAACACTTGAATTTAAACACAAAAAGGTTGGGATGTTCCCGGCCTTTTTTTTATTTAAGCGCCGGATACTCGTTTTCATCTGAAGTGAGAAGCATCATATAACGTGGATTCAAAAATAATTTCTCTCGCCCTATTTTGGTTTCCACCAATACATTTATGTTGGTTAGCTTTCTTAGATAAATTGATGCGGATTGCCTTTGTGCGATTTTAGCATCTATCAAATGGGTTATACGGCAATAAGGTTGTTCAAAGATTATGTCAGCAAGTTCTCGAGAGTAAATTTTGGGTAATTCATTCCGCATATAGGATCGGGTCTCTTTCATGAGGCGCAAAATGCCTCTAATTTTCTTACAGGTCCAAGATGCAGTTATTGTTACCGCTTCCAGCATATAGAGAAGCCAGGGTTCCCAATTGCTTTGAGTTGTGACCTCTTGAAGAAGTGAATAATATTTGTCCTTATTCTGCATTATGTATCTGCTCAGATATAAAACAGGAATATCCAGTAAATTTTGGTCAATTAGATACAAGATATTTATTATACGTCCGGTACGCCCGTTTCCGTCGGTGAACGGGTGGATGGCTTCAAACTGATAATGAGCGATTGCCATTTTCACCAGCGGGTCAATGTTATTGTCGGCATGCAGGAACGTTTCCATGTTTGCCAGTTTGTTGCGCAACAACGGTTCGCCGATGGGAGGTGTATATATAACTGATCCATCAATACTGCTAGCAAGTGCCGTCCCGGCTATTTTCCTAACATTCATTTGTGTGTTTTTAATTGTGCTGCAAATCGTCTCGGCGGTATTCGTTGAAAGCGGACGTTCTTTTATATCCAGATAACCTTGGTAAAGGGCTTGTCTATATCGAAGGGCTTCTTTTGTGGCGGGATCGGCGTTTGTAGATGTGTTGGCATGTTTGAATAATTGATCCGTTGTGGTGACGATATTCTCAATTTCGGAACTGGCCTGAGCCTCAAGAATTGGTAAGGTGTTTGTAAGAGCTACGCTTTGTCCGGGCAGTCGCCGCGCTGTTTGCTTGAGTTCTTCCAGCGCGGTGCGCGCAAGAATACATTTCTTGAGGACAGCCTTTGTTTCAAGCTCAATGGAAGGAGGCAGTGGCGGCAACTCATTGTATGGAATTTTGACGTCAAAATTAGACATGTTTATGTTTTCCTCTTTTGTCGACATATCTGGACTATATGTACACTATGGGTACATGTCACCATAATATGTTGACAAAATCGTATTTTATAAACATATTCTGTAAATATGGTGGCAAAAGACAGATTTGTGGACATGTGGAATTTTACTGTTTTCCGCGCTTAAACCTGAAGTTTTGAAGGGTTTGTGCTGCCTTGCTCTAACGTAACGTCGGCTTCTGCCAATATGGTTTCTGCAAAGCCCTCAATCTTTTGAAATCCGGCGGTATGAGGGGGCGCGAGGCTATTTACAAGAGATAGTCCACGGCTCGTTCGGTAAAGCCCGTGGCTTCGAAAAGCCCATTGATCGCTGGCATATGGTCGCCGTACAGCGTCACAGTATGCGGCGTATCATCTTTGGGGCTGTCAACGCTCAAGCAGCGGTCGTTTGCTGAATGTCCCCCAGGAATTTCTCTACGGCACATTTCATATTGTCGGCATTGGTTGCGAGTTCCTGAGACGTGGACAAAACCTGGCTGGAGGCCGATGATACCTCACTGGAGCCTTGCGCCACGCCATCAATGTTTTGGCTTACCTCAACTGTCCCAGAAGCAGCGCGCTGGATATTGCTGGCCACTTCCTGTGTTGTGCTAAGCTGTTCCTGAATTGCGCCTGCAATCGCCGTTGCAAATTCCGCCGCCTGCTCAATAGACTCTCTAATTTCCCCCATTGCACCTGTCACTTGTGAGGTACGGTTTTGGACAGACGAAATTTGCTCGCTGATCGTGCTCGTGGCTTGGGCTGTCTGGTTTGCTAGGGATTTAACTTCAGATGCGACGACTGCAAAGCCCTTGCCAGCCTCGCCCGCACGAGCAGCCTCAATCGTCGCATTGAGAGCCAACAGGTTGGTCTGCTCGGCAATATCATTGATCAGTTTCACAACTTCGGTGATTTCCTGCGCTGCAGTTTCAAGCTCAGCTACGGTTTTACCCGTGTCATTTGATCGTTGTGCGGCTTCATTTGTAACCTGATTGGTGCGCTCAATTTGCGTAGCTATCTCCTGGATGGAGGCCTGCATTTCTTCGGTTGCACCAGCAACTGTCTGCACGTTTCCGCTCACTTCTTCTGCGGCGCTAGCAACAACACCAGTTTGTTCATTGGCCTGGCCTGCTGTGGCTGTCATGGTATTTGCTGTTGCTTCCAGTTCCGTAGCGGCGGACGTTACCATGCTAACAACGCTGCTGGCTTCAAGTTCAAATGCCTTGACCATTTCACCCATTTTGGCTGCTTTTTCTTCCGTTTCGCGCTGGGCCTTGCGTTCAGCTTCTCGTTCGGCCTGTGTGCGTTCGGCTTCTTCTTTTTCCTGGCGTTCTTTGTCAGCTTGCCGTTTGGCTTCTATTTCTTTTGTTTCCTCTTCAAGACGAATGCGTTCAACGGCATTGGTTTTGAAGGTTTCGACCGCCAATGCCATTTGGCCTATTTCATTGCCATTTTCTGTATATTGCACGTCAACAGAGTTATCTCCGTCGGCCAACAGACGCATAATCCCGGTCATATTGATGAGCGGGCTGATAACAAGCCTGGAGATAAAGAACACAACCGCCCCGGCCACCAGAATTCCGATTGCCAACAAAAAGTAATTGAGCGTCGTCAGAAACGTGACTTCATCACTCGCGTCCAGAGCCTCCTGATTTAATAGAGAGCGCTGGTTGGCAACCATGCCGCCAGCGCGAGCGCCGGTGGCATCCTTGGGGCCCGCAAGAATATTCAAAATTTTCCCGGCACGCGGTGCGGCTTCGGTGACAAGAAGATAATTTGCCATTTGCCATTTGTTGGATGACCTGATCTCAAACATGCGGTTGGGCATAGGCAGGAAGCCGTCGCGTGCACGGGTGAAGCTTGCCAGCGCTGATTGCTGGCTTGATGTTAACAGATCTGTATTTGCATTCAGGTCGCCAAAGCGTTTTTCATTTTTGGCCCATGTTGTATTGAACTGGTCCCTGAACGCGGAATCGCCGGAGAGCAAATATGCGCGTATGTTGGCAAGGCTCACCGCTAGGGAGCCACGAACATCAGCAAAAATACCAAGCAGCCTTTTCCTGTCGGCATTGGCTGCGAGAGTGCTCTCTTCATCAATGATGGCGGTAATTTGTTTTAATTGTTCAGCCGCCAGCGGCGCGGCCTCTGTAAGTAAAATTTTATTCGCTGGCTGCGCATCGACTGTATGTGAAATCGCTTCTACCGAAGCTTGCGCTGTCCGAAACTCTTCCAGCAGGGTTTTCATTTCCCGCAGCTTTGTGACATTGGCCGGGTTTGTCCAGTTTTGCGCAAATTTGTCCATAGAACTGATGGTTACATCAATATCTTGCCAAACAGTGGCGCGTTCCTCTTTAAAAGTGGGGTTGCCGGTCAACATCCAGCCCCTCAGTGACGCAAGGGACGCATTGATGTTTTTTACCATATTGGCACTGGCTTCGGCGGTCGGCACTCGAATATCAACCAGCCTGTTACTATGGCCGCCAATGTTGGATACTTGCCACGCTGTCACAAGGACAGAGACTACAAAAATAAGAGTAGTTGCAAAAAAGCCCGCCAATAGCGCGTTTTTGACACCAAGATTAAGATGAAGTTTTTTCAGATTATCAATCACTCGACGTCTCCTGAATTCCGCCACCGCATACACTGCGGTGTAACGATTCAAAGCACGCTCCCTGATCCCGTTATTAATTCTTCTCGAAAAGAATTAATAAACGTTTACCAGTTCGGTATGAATTTGAGTTTAGTTAGTTTCATTGCCTGCTGAAATGGAAAGCCCTGCCTCAGTGAGGACAGTTTCTGCAAAGCCTTCAATTTTTTGCGGCCCGCCCGCCCGAGTGGCCGCGAGGCTGTTCCACAGGAGATAATCTACGGCGCGTTCGGTAAAGCCTGTCGATTCGAAAAGCCCGTTGATAGCAGGCATATGGTCACCGTACAGCGCCACAACACGCGGTTTGTCATCTTTGGGCCTGTCAATGCTCAGGCGGCGGTATAGGGCTAGCAGGTTTTCCATATGCACTTGGTACAAATGAAACTCGGGGTCATCGAAGATGTTTTCCTGCAGCAGGTCGGCTTCTGTTGTGCCGTCAGGCAAAAAGGGTTCAAGCCGGCCGCTTGCCCACGGGCCGTGGCTTTCAATCGTGATGGCAAAAACAAAAATTGGCTGGCTCGTTTTGGCGTGGTGCGCCGTAATTATCTCGTTAATTTTATCGCCGAGCGCCTTGTCTGAAATATATTTGCCAAATTTCTCCGCCCCTTCAAATTCTTCCAAACCGATAAACTCATCAAAGCCCAGGTTTTGCATCACAGTAGACCGGCGGAAAAATTCACGCTTGGCCGGATGAATACACAGCGTTCGGTATCCGGCACGTTTTAGGGCGCTTACATAAGTAGAAACTGGTTTTTGAGCGAGCCGCATATAAGGATTGATTTGGTCAATGCCGAGCATGTCGCCCGTTAATCCGCTGAGGAATGAAAACTCGCTTTGCATGGTGTAGGCCCCGTGCGTAGGCACATCGATCCGGCCTGTTGCTACACCGGCTTTCTCTAGCGCTCGCAGGGGTTCCCATTTGGCTGAAGTGTTTATTTTGCCGAACAAGCGTTCCAGATTGAAAAAGCTTTCGCCCTGGATGGCGATAATGTCTGCTGGCGACGTGGCCACGATTTCCAAAGTACGCGGCAGCTCGCGCAGCTCGCTTTTGTCGACAGGCGCTTTCAACAGGATGCGGTATATTAGTATGGTGGGAAACAAGCCGAAACGGGAAACATCCGTTTGCAGGTCCATGCTTACACCATAGGATCCGGCGGTTTTTTCTGTAAAAAACAGAGCGACAAGCCAGCCAAAAATACGCAGAGCGATGACCCACAGCAATAAGGATAATGGCCACACCATATACCACGGCCCAAGCTCGTAAATCGGGATAGCATTTTCAAAAGTGAAGCTGGTCGCGACAAGAGCAAGAAGCACTATGAAAACCAGCGCCAAAACTTTCCAGCCCACATAACTGATGTAAAATTCCGGGTAAATATACAGGTGGCGGGCATTGTCGAAATCATGCGCATTGAACGGGTCGCTTAGCACCTGATATTTTTTGTTGGAAATGGCGGTGAGGCCAAAATAGAAAAAGGCCGATCCAACCAGTGCCAGATAAGGGTGCGCCGTGATGATAAGAAAGCCGGTATAGACCAGGGTGCCCATCACAAGACCAAGTAGGTAAAAAGCAAAACCTCTGGTGCCTTGCTGCGGCAGGCGTACGGCAAGCAGCTCGCACACAAGGGGTATCACAGCGGCGGCGATGAGGTAAGAAATGGCCATTATGCGCTTTGTTTCCCAAGTTCCGCCGGAGAACTGAAGGTGGTCACTCCATGAACCGGGTTTTTTGTGTGTGCCAATATCCGGTTAGCGGCGGCTTGCGTCGCTGTCTCGATGCCCGCCTTTGTGAATAAGTCTCCGGGTATTTGGCACTCAGCGCGTACAACATCCATAAAAATATCGATGGATTTGTTGTTGGGTGCTGTTGGGTTTTTCCAGAATTTATCAAGGCTTTGTTGATCAGTGAGGCCCGCCATATCATAGAGCGCGCGTCCCATAACCTTCATTGGTTTGGCCAGAGCTAAAGCCACATATGCCACGGTGCTGTTTATGAGAATAACCCCTTCAGATCCGATCAGATATTTTTTAAGGTCGCCGCCTTCAAGATAATCAACACGCCCCTCGATATTATGCTTCATTGCCGCCATGGCAATATAGCTTCGGTAGTCAATCATGCCATTATCTAGCGGGTGGCTTTTGAACATAAGCAGGGCGCTTTTGGGCGCGTGATGGGCAAAAGAAGCCACTGTCTCGCGCACAAATTCCAGCACACTCTCATAATTACTATGCTCCCGGATTTGAAAATCACTGTTCAGCTGAAGCGGGACCATGAAAAAGGGTTTGTCTGAATTTTCATAGCGCTTGATTAGCGCCGCATTCAGGTTTTTGTGGCGCAATTTGCGGGCCATGCGCGCGAGCCAGCCCTTGATTTCTGCTCCCATTCTGTCGGGGCGGTGGGTGCGGTAGCGAAAGTAAAATGGCTTTAATAATATGTTCCACAGGTGGTGGGTCAGGTCCATGCGGACGCGCGCAGGCATTGGGCTTGTCCCATGCCAGGGCTCGCAGGTTGCCCTGTGGGCTGCGCTAGCGGCCATATTGTCCTCCAACTCGGGCATTGTGCGAGGCATGGCCGAAAGGTCGTTTGTGCCGCCAACCTCACAGGTGACAAAACCGGGTCGAATATAGCCTTCTTCAAAAACCCATAGGTTCAGGCCGAGTTCGGCTGCGACCTCACGCGCGACTTTATGGACCGGGCGGCAGTCTCCAAATAAAATGATTGTGGTGATGCCGTGCCGTTCAATCAAGGTGCGATAATAGGTGCCCAGTGTGTCTAGCTCGCCGTTGAAACGGTGATTTTTGGCGTGGCCAGGGAACCAACCAGAAAGCTTGTCAGAAAACCACCAGTCGCCGCCGCAAAAATTCACCCGGTGCACTGTGCCGCCTTCGTCCGCCAGTTTGCTGCCGAGCTGTTTGAAGAAGGGTGACCCAAGGCCTTGCAAAATCAGATATACTTGCGGCGCGTTTGGCGACCGTATGTCTGATTGCGCCTTTTTGGTCATTGTTGGTCCTATTGAATGAGTGCCACGCCACTGGCGGAGTTATGAAATCTAGTAACAAAACTGTATTTGCCGTTCAAATCTTTTGTGATCATTCGTGATCGCAACTTGAAGCAGATGCAATACACGCCGCTGTTTTGCTCATTTTTCACGATTCTGCAATAGCTTAGCTCTAATTCAATAGAGTGAGCAAGCTTGACGCATTAAGCCTTGCGTACTAAAAATGGGCCCAGCACTGGCACAATGACTTTATTAAGTCGTGTAAAATTGCGGGGGAGGACCAAAAGTTGTCGATTATTGACGCGTATTTGGGTTTAGAATTCACTCGGAAAGTCTGCATTGAGGCGACACGAGATGGTCAGCTTTTTTCTGCGTTAGTTCAATTTAATTCAAATGCTACCGGTTTATTGAGTAGTTAAAAACAATATGTTAGCGTGCGCCCGTCTTAAAAAGAGGCCTCGCAAGGCAAGGGGACCTTCAGAAGTAAAGCGTTAAAAAACGTTTGAGGGTCTGTGCGAGAGATAAAAATGTTGAGAGACTTTTATGACTAGTTCCACGGATCAAGGCACTCCGGTAGAAAATATTGTCGAGCTGCCAGGCAGCCTCAAAGCTGACCTGGGTATCACAATCGCAAATATAGCAACCGGGTTTGTTAAACAGGGACAAGCTCTAGAGCGACTTTCTCAGACCTATGACGAAGAAGCTTTCCGGCAAGCCATTGTTACGGTGATGAATACCACCGGTCATTTGATTGTGATCGGCATGGGAAAATCCGGCCATGTGGCGCGAAAAATCTCCGCGACGCTGGCATCAACCGGAACACCTTCTTTCTTCTTACATCCAGCGGAGGCCTCGCACGGCGACCTGGGTATGGTAACCGAAGGCGATACGCTGTTGCTGATAAGTTATTCCGGCGAAACGCAGGAAATCTCTCAGCTTTTACCGTCGCTAAAATCTTTCGGAAATAAAATAATTTCCATCACTGGTGCCAAGGCATCCACGCTGGGGAGGGCATCTGATATTGTTCTTGAGATCCCTATCGCCGAAGAAGTGTGCCCGAACAATCTGGTGCCTACCACCTCTATTGTGGTGACTGTAGCGATTGGTGATGCTTTGGCTATTTCATTGATGTCGCTTCGGGATTTTCACCCGAAAGACTTTGCACGCTATCACCCGGGCGGCTCGCTCGGTCGCAGGCTTCTGACGAAAATTGAAGATGTTATGCTGGTAAATACTGTACCAGTTGTATTTGCTGATACGGTTTTACTGGAATTGGCGGCAGAAATGGCCGGCGGGGCGGCAGGCGTTGCTGTGGTTGTTGATAAAGATCGAAAGCCAGTTGGTATTGTTACCAAAGGGCAGCTCGGTGTGGCCCTTCGGGTAACACGGCGTGTACGGGAAGTTTCTGCGTTTCAGTGTATGAGCAAAGACTTTTCTGTCATCGGCCCCGACCAAATTGTGGATGATGCTGAGAGCCTTATGCGCGCCGACGAAGTTAAGTTTCTGGTTGTTGTTGATGAAGATGGCCGCTATGCAGGCATCTATAAGCATGATGATGCTTAATATTTGACAGTAACAAGCCAAGCGTGAGGCCATGAAAGCCAGATCCGCATTCTCAATACAACGAGATGTGATTTTTGCGATTTTTGTTCGCGAAATGAATGCGCGCTTCAGTACCTATACGCTGGGCAACATATGGATATTGCTTGAACCCATTTTAATGATGGTATTGTTTGTCGTGCTGTTTGGTGCGCGCGGGCGCGGTGCGTTTGGCTATGTGGAGCCTCCCGTATTTATCCTCGCCGGTTTTTTGCCGTTTCGGCTCTTGTGGAATGCGCCAATGAAAGACAATATGCGGGCGCTTGGCGGCGTAAAAGGCTTGCTAGGGTTCAGACAGGTCAGGCTGTTCGACGTGTTTTTGACGCGGTCCTTTGTTGACGCGGGCATATTTCTTGTGTCGGCAACTGTTCTGATTGCAGGCATGGAATGGCTTGGTTTTGATGCAATACCGGTCGACCCTATGGGCGTGTTGTATACAGGGCTGATTTTATGGCTGTTTGCTTGCGGTTTTGGGATATTGGCCTGCATAGTCGGCGACTTTGCAAGGGAGGTTGAGAAAGTTCTCAACCTGATTACCATGCCATTGATGTTTCTTTCGGCGGTTTTCTATCCGATGTCAGTTGTTCCACCAGCTTACCACAGCCTATTTGCGATAAACCCGCTCGTGCATGCCAACGAGATGATCCGTGAGGCCTGGTTGCCGCTTTATGAAAGCCCGGTGGCGCAGCCAAGATATTTGTTTATTTGGATGCTTTGTACCCTTGCTTTGGCGGTCGCCAGCTACCGGTTGCGCTGGCAGCGAATGGTGGCCAAATGATACGGCTAGAATCGGTTTCCAAATATTATCCCACGCGCTTTGGCCCCAAGTATGTGCTGAAAGACCTTAATTTTTCGCTGCCTGACGATAGGGATGTTGCCATATTGGGGCCGAACGGCGTTGGGAAGTCTACTCTTTTGCGGCTTTTGGGCGGCATTGACTTTCCATCACACGGCAAGATCCATAGTGACAGATTTATCAGCTGGCCGCTGGCTTTGTCGTCTGGTTTCCAGAAGGGCATGACTGGACGCGAAAACGTGCGCTTCGTCTGCCGTATTCACGGCGTTCGGGAAACCGCAGACATAGAAGAATATGTGAAGGAATTTTGCGAACTTGGCGACAATTTCGAGTTACCGGTTGGAAGCTATTCCTCTGGAATGGGAGCCAAATACGGATTTGCGGTCTCCATGGGCTTTGATTTTGACACCTATTTGATGGATGAAATTATGTCGGTAGGTGATCCAGCTTTTCGTAAAAAATGCAGCCAGGCGCTTAGTGACAAACGGAAATCCTCGAATATTATCCTCGTATCACACGATGAAAACATCATTCGTGAACAATGCAATGCCGCTATTTTGCTTGCATATGGGCGAGCAGAATTTTACGAGAGTGTGGACAATGCCTTGTATCGCTACAGAAATATTTGAATGAAGGCCTAAGGTTTTGATGGATAACATACTAGTTAAAATGCGGCGGGCAATTGATGTACGCCGTTCGCCTGAACCACTGGTTCGGGATGTAAGGTCGTCTATCATAACGATGAACACCTATAAGTATGTGCTGCTTGCCGTGGCTGTTGCAGCTTTTTACTATCTATTTATCGCGTCCGATATTTATGTGACCCGGGCACAGCTTTATGTGAAATCTACCGGTGCCTCGGCGGGTGTGGTGCCGCAACTGGCCTTGCTGGGAGCTAATACTGTCGACGATAAAGATACGACTATGGTTGTCGCCTATGCTGGGTCACAGGAAATGCTGTCGAAGCTTGAGGACAAAATTGGATTTAGCGAACATTTTTCGGCGAGCGATTGGGACTTTTGGGCCAGGCTTTCCTCTAGCCCTAGCGAAGAATCCAGGCTGAAATATTTCCGTAAACGATTGCATACCAATGTGCATCCTGAATCGGGGATAATTACGCTTCGGGCGCAAGCTTTTACGCCAGAACTTTCCTTGAAAATGGTCGAAGAAGCCATTCGCAACGCAGAGGCTTTTATCAATGGCGTGGGCCATGCGATTGCTCTTGAAGAAATAGCCTTTGTAGAGCAGGAAATGGAACGGTCACGGCAAAATTTGGCGGCTGTTCGTGCAAAGGTTCTGCGGTTCCAAAATGATAATGGCATTATGGGTGTTGAAGCGAACGGCGCGGCGCGTCAGGCGATGGTCAACGAGATGGAAAACCAACTTGTGCGCATGCAAACCAACGAGAAAACGCTCGCTGCCTATCTGAACCCAGCCGCTGCTGATTTGGTGGCTGTTCGGGATGGCATAACGGCGCTGAAATCACAACTCGTTATTGAGCGCGAAAAACTCGCCAGTCAAAACGGCGTGTCCACCAATGACATTAACGCGACATTTCAAGCACTCGAACTTGAATTGCAATTCGCCACCGATCTTTATCAAAACACGTTGGTAGGCCTGGAGAAGGCCCGCATTGAAAGCTACAAGAAGCTGAAGCATTTGGTTGTTATTCAGGCGCCACAATTGCCCGATGAAGCTTTGGAGCCGCGCAAAATCTATAATATTATATCTCTGTTTGTGGCGCTTACGCTGGCGTATGGCATCATAACCATGATCGTTGCAACAGTTCGGGAGCACCGTGATGTTTGAGCTGCTTAAGGTTCAGGGAAAAATGATGAAAAACCTTCTCGTGAAAATTTGCGTATTGATGGCCTTTGCAAGCGCACCTGTTACAGCTTTTCAAAGCGCGCCAGTGGCACAGGACGGCGCTGCCGTGCCGGACGTAATGGCCAAAACCATCAATAAGGGCGATGCTTTTGGCAGCTGGCTTTTCGGCGGCGAATTCGCCAATCAGTCTTTTGTTGGTTTTAGCCCGTCTTACACGATTTCCGTTGGCGATAAAGTGAGCCTGCGTTTGTTTGGTGGCTATGACTTTGAAGGCGATCTGATAGTTGACGTACAAGGAAATATTTTTGTACCCAAGGTTGGGCCAGTTAAGCTGCTGGGCGTTGCCAACCGCGATGTGAACCAGGTCGTGAGCGATGCCGTGCGTCAGGTATTCCGCAAAAACGTTGGCGTTTATGCCAATTTGGGCGGAGCAGAACCCGTAAAAGTTTTTGTAACCGGCTTTGTAAAGCAAGCAGGCCTGTTTGCAGGCCATTCTTCGGATTCTGTTTTGTTTTTCCTTGATTTGGCGGGCGGTATTGATAGCACGCGCGGGTCCTTCCTTGACGTGCAAGTCCTCCGCCAAGGTAAGGTTTTTAAATCCGTAAATCTTTATGATTTCATTCTTTCCGGCGACATCCCCCACTTTCAGCTCACAGACGGTGATACCATCGTTGTGAGCCCAGTGAATGCCCAAGTGGGAATTTCCGGGGATGTACAAAACGAAAACTTGTTTGAGTTTAAAGGCGAGGCGATTAACGCGACTGATTTGTTGGCAATTGCCCGCCCACAGCCGCAGGCCACGCACTTTAGAATAAATCGCAACAACCGGGCCAAAACCGAAGTGGAATATCTTCCCCTTGGCGAAGCGGACGGCGTGATGCTTTACGCCGGTGATGTGCTTGAGATTATGTCAGACAAAACCAAGGGCACCATTAGTGTCCGTGTGGAAGGTGAGCACAATAGCCCTCAGGAATTTGTTATGCCTTACGGCGCACGGTTGGGTGATCTTCTCTCGCGAGTGCGCATGGGTGAAAATGCTCAGCCTGCGGCGATACAATTGATGCGTAAAAGCGTGCAGTTGAGACAAAAAGAAATGTTGAATGCACAGCTTCGTGCGCTTGAAAGTAGCGTTCTAACAGCTCGGTCCAATACCAAATCCGAAGCTGAGCTCAGGAAAGCCGAAGCAGAACTGATCCTGCAGTGGGTTGAACGCGCGCGAGCCGTAGAACCGCGTGGGTTGGTCTCACTGGCCGGCGCATCGTCGCGCAATGATATTCTCCTGGAGCCGGGCGACGTGGTGCGAATTCCTCGCACCAGCAATTTGGTGATGGTTCATGGTGATGTCTTGTTTCCGAGCGCTATGGCGTTTCAGGATGAGCGCACGATTGGTGACTATATAGATTTGGCTGGCGGCTTTACTCAGGCCAAGCGCAATACAAATGTTTTGCTTTTACGTCGCGACGGCACGTTTGAGAAAATCAAGCGCAGCAGCCTAGATAGCAAACGTATGTCTATTGATCCGGGTGATGAGATATTTGTATTGCCGCGTGTGGCGACAAAACATATCCAGATTGCGACCGATATCATCAATGTGTTTTACCAGCTAGCACTGTCAGCGGGCGTGGTCCTGCGGCTGTAATCTGATGGCACGCCTGTTCCGGAAACTGCGGAAGTTAACACGAGATCCAATCGCTTATTGCTTGGATTCGAAGCATCACGTGCTGCGAACGATGGGCACGCGTATGTTTGATCGGCAAACCGGCAAATACAAGATGCTCGGTGCCGCGAACGCCCATCGGAAAATAACAGTGGTTATGACGGCTTATAACACCGGCCATTTGGTGGAAGCGGCTATTGCCTCAGTATTGGAACAAAGCCACCTAAATTTTGAATTGATGGTGATCGATGACGCCAGTACTGACGATACACTAGATATATTGAAGGCCGCGGCTGCAGCCGATAGCCGGATACAGATATTTCATTCGCCCAAAAATCACGGCACATATTGGTCAAAGAATTGGTGCCTTTCGCATGCAACTGGTGAGTTTGTTGCGTTTCACGATAGCGATGACAGGTCAGACCCTCTCAGGTTGCAAATGCAGCTTGGGGCTATGTTGGCGGGGCGCGGAGTAGACGCCGTGACGTGTCGTTGGCGTCGCGTCGATGACCAAGACAATATTCTTGTGATTGACGGCCTTGCCTCCAGAATGGCGGCGATCAGTCTGATGATCAGGCGAGGAAAAATCCTAGACAGGATGGGGTTTTTCGACAATGTGCGCATATCGGCTGATACCGAATTTATAGGCCGCATTGGGCGGGTTTTTGGCAGGAAAAACCTCCGTCATATGCGACAGATTTTATACACAGGGTTGCTTCGGGACGGTTCGTTAACGACGGGCGAAAACTCGGGCTTTAGCTGGAAATCTGAAGGGCATTCTTTTGAGCGGGAACTTTCCGGTGACCGGGCAGATTACCACAATTCTTTTTCCATTTGGCATGCCGAAAACCAAGGACGAGAGAGCCAGTTGAAAATTGCTTTTCCGCCCGCGCCCAGAAAGTTTCCCGCACCAGCGGATATTTGCGGTGGCTGTGACGATGAAGATGTGAGCGCGGTTAGCCTGGTAGGTGATCGCTCGAACCGACATGTTCAAGCTCCGATGGGCGAGAAAATCTGCCGAAATGTCGGTGAAACCGTAGCTGCACAAGCTGAAGCCTCATGAACGTCTTGGTGAAACCTGCTCCCGGTAGTGAAGAAGAAAAAATGCTACTCGCACACTATGTGCATTTGTGCCGCCAGCTTCATTGGCATTCAGCTTTTCGGGCGCTAGGCCAAGAGACACTTCTGGTTATTGACGCAGAGCTGAAAGCGGCCTTTGAGATCGAATATGGCAAATTCCAGTGCCGGACGAAAAGCCCGGAGGCTATGAAAAAGCTTCCGGCAGGAATAGAGCGTGTTTTTTTTCTATGCAGAGTGAATGAATGGGGCAAAGTGAAGCTAGCCCGGGCGCGTTGGCCTAAAATGCCTGTTCATTCACTGACCTACGATATTGCGCCAATGGGAATGCTTGAAGGGCGAGAGTTCCCGCCCAGTTTGACTGAGCAGGCCAACGGTACGTCGGAAGATTTTTCAACCTTCCCCGTCCCCAGGAACATTCTGATTTCTTCCGAAGGGAGTGACAGTGAATATTTGAGTGTTTTGCTGGAAAAAAACCAAATACTCTCGGTAACGCCTTTTGCGGGCGGAATGCTAGCGCCTTGGATCATGTTATCGAAGGGATTTAAGCTGGCGCGCTTTGCAAGCAAAGCACTTCGCTTTGCGCGGCTGCGGCGCGGCGCTGTCTATTTGGACTTAAAGTTACTACAGGTGTTGTTTCGCCACACATCTCTCAAACGAGACCGATTTTTTACATGGGTTAATGGCGGTGAGGGTCATGTGCTCTATTTTATCTCGCGGGACAAAGCGAGGCAAATGGCTCTTATCGAACTTCTGGCTACGGCTGACTATAAATCCTTGTGGGGTAGGAGCCCCGCAACGATTGAAAAAACTGAGGGCCAGCAATTTGATACGGCCTCGGCGTTGGACCGGTTACCAGGTTATTTGGACACAGAATTGCGGCTCGAAAAACCGTTGCAGATCATCGAAAATTTCAAGGTTGTTTCACTAGAGGAGCTCGTGTTGGCTCCCAATGAAGTGCTGCAGAGTGTCGCTCAGTTTTGGGCTCTGAAATTACGACGCCGGATGCAAATTATAAATTGGCCTGCACGCTATCATTTGTTGCCGGATTTTGTCGCGCAGCTCGCAGTATTTCGTGCGGAGCTGGTGAAACGCTTTAATCTGGAAGATATTAAACCGTTTTAAGGCACCAGCTTTACCCAGTATTTACCAACTTTTAGCGCCTGGCTGTCGCCGGTCAGCAATTAACGCGAATTTCGCTGACCGCAAGACTTACACGCGCGTCGACGCCTTCAGCAAGTGGAGCCAGGCCCGGTGATTGCAATCGCAATATATAATATGGTCGAGGCGGAATTTCGGGTAATTTCCCAGTGAATATCCACCGGTTGAACCCTTGTCGCGACAGAGAAAACTGCAACTGCCGGTCGTCTAGCCAAAGGGTAGTTTCTTTGAGAAAGCGCCGCCGCGTAAAACCGCACCCCCTGATCACAAAATTTCGGGTTTCTGATAAATCGACGGCAAGCATAAGCGACCCTATGCGGCCCATCCAGCGGAAAGCCGTGCCGTCCCTTCGTTTTCCGACTTTGGACCAGCCGGCACCAAGAAAGTCATCTGATTCGGCAAGAATATGGGCACTGTTCGGCCGGGCTGGGTAGCCGCCATAATGTTCTGGGTTCTCGGCGGCAATTTGACTGGCGGCCAGTTCTCGCTCGAAGCGGTCCCGTTGCACCGTTAATAGCGCATCGATATAGTCCACCGCTGCCTTCGGAAAGCGAGCCTCTGGCGTTTTAAACGACAGAATATTGGCGCTGGTGTTTGAGGTTTTGTCAGTCATTTGCGAACCATTTCAAACTTAGGTCACAGTCTGCAAGTTTTTTCGTTAAAACTTCATGATTTTGCGGCTCTAAACTCGTGTTATCAACTGCGACTAGTGTGAAAGAAAGCACGCCCTGATTGTTTGAGGTCAGGGTCGCGGGCTGACCAGCTTTTATAACAGTGGTGTGCTTTGCGTCGGCCACAAGCAAGCTATGGTCATTCGTTTCTAGGTTGATTTGATATTTGCCAACGAGGCCCGCGACCAGCAGACATGTGATTTCGTGGCGTACCGGGTCCAGGTGCCAGAAAAGGCCGCAATCTTCTTCAAAGTGAGACAGTATTTTGGGCGAATCACTTTTTTTGAAAACCAGTGTGAACTCATAGTCGGCGATGTTTTTATTCGACATTAGGGCATCAGCGCTTATTGCGCCTTTAACCGAACAACCAAAGGCCAAGGCTTCACGCGTTGCCTGTAAGGTTTTTTGCACATCCGTCCAGCAAGAAACAGGTCCCTTTTGGCCCTTTTTGGGGTCTGCAATCAAAGGGCCTTCGTATCCTAAAAGCGCCAATTTATTTGCCGCGTAATTGGGATCGTCAGCACATAATATTTCTGCGATTTCAGGCGTTGCGAAACGAGGGCTTGTCTCCCAATCGATTTCTGGAGCGAGTTTTTGCAAAAGAGGGCGTGGTGGTACTGCGCCAATAAGCCCTACAGAACGCGGCCCGCCAGCGCTAAGCGCCCCGGCTTTGGCCGCCACAGTGGGCTTTTCGGCTTGTTCTCTGGTTAATTTTTTTTCAGAAGAAGGAACTGAGAGCGCAGGCTGCTTGTCCTGCAGCCGCAACGCCAGGCGATCTATGTCGTTTGGCAACCCATTGATTTTGGTAAAGGTTCGTAGATTTTCGCTGTACCAATTGCGCAGGGCTCCGTCAGAGAATAAAGCAGCTAGGCCAGCAGTGATTTGGTGGAGCGCACCATCGTGCAGTGTGTTGATGCAGCAATTGGTAGGCAAGGCACCAGCCCACGGCTGCGAACAGCAAACCAAAGCTTTTGCCTGCCGAATTGCAGCTGAGGCTAGTGGCGGGCAATTGTTGGTTTTCGAACTTATGAGAATTATGTCTGCGGCTGCCACCAACTGATACAGGCGTTCTTCCGTTTGGTCCACAAACATGAAAAGCAGTTTCTTTTTCGTGCCGTCCGTTAACTTCACCAGTGTTTCGGCACTTTTTTTTGCGGCGCCATCAGACGTCGAGACAATAAGTACGGTGTCTTCGTCTAAATCGAGTTGTTTCCTCGCCAGCTCTTTACTGGCCGTGGGTTGCTCTTTACCGAATGCTGAAATTGAAGACGAAAAATACACATGATCAGGATTTATAACCGGTGCCAGCGAGCCTTCTGGGCCATTTGTATTTGGCTCCAACCCCTTGAGCGGTCGCGGTGGTAATTCTTCTAACAACTGCTGCGACATGCGCCTGTGGTGTATTAAGCCGTGAGTGATAATTTGGCCTTCTTCACCCAATTGCTCAATCAGCCAATTTGCGTAAACATTCGGCCACCCTGCTTGGGTGGCAAAATAATCACGTATAAGCCGAGACAGGTTGCCGCCGGGGGCCCAAACAATGCCAGGCGATTTTATGTAGGCTTCAAGCGCAAAAAGCGACAAATAGCCGTCGTCGAGAATAAAAAACCGTTTGGCGCGCGAGAAAGTTTCCGCGTCAGCCTTCAAATCGCGAATTCGGGCTATCCTTATCGCAGACGATTTTTGGAATACGGTTGGCGGTGGTGCTGTGTCGCTGATGACGATAGTTACCTGAAAGTTTTCTGAAAACGCCAAGGCAGCCTGAACCGTGTTTGCTGCTACGCCGTTGGTGGGTGGCAACTGACCAAAAATCAATAAAGGCGTGTCTTTTTTCACGGCTTTATCTCGCTGGCGGGGGCGTCAATTTTTTGGTCGTTCTTTTCCAAGGGGAAAAGATGATCGAGGGTATGAACCTGTGCGTCGCTGTAGGCCTTAAAAACCGATTGGCCGATTTCACGAAGCGCACAAATGGCGCTGTCATTTTTGGCTATATGCTCTAGAGCGTTAGCGAGCGCGTTCAAATCTTTGCATTGATGCAATGGTTCGGCGGACGTTATGCCAACCATAGCGTCAGCCGTGGCGACCAGGGGCTTGCCGTAGCTTAAAGCCTCAACTGATTTTATTTTGAGACCAGTGCCACCCAGATTGGGGTTTAGGATTACATCCATATCTTCATAAAAGGAGGAGACACTTTCTACAAAGCCCAGTTTTTCGAAGGGCGTGTTTTGTGCGGTGTCGCTGGCACATATAGCGCCCGCCAAATGAAAGCTGCACAGGGCAGATAGTTCTGGGCGTTCTTTCAGGATTTTTCCAAAATGATGTAGCGAATGCTGGTTAATGGGGTTGCTGCTTGCAAGATACCCAACCCTGAGCTTTTGTCCTTTTTGTCGGACCCGACCCGGTAGAAATTGTGGCGGCAGATAATGCCCCAATGTTTCCACGGGTTGCCTTGTGACTTTCCTGAATTTTTCCGCTTCGCTATCCTGAATGGCCAGCACATAGTCTGCCCGTTTGAAGGCTTTTGCTTCTTCGGCAGGCGTTGTGCTGTACCATCCGCCGTCGATACCAGCTTTTTTTAACGACTTTTGCCGATTGGCGAACATGTCGTGTGTATCCAGGTATTTGGGAATGCCAGCGGGAACGCTGTTTAGCCAGCGGCTGAACCAGACATAATTGGCAAGGCAATAATCGATTTTCCAAATTTTCAGGATGCGGTCAGTTATGCTGGTGACCTGCGGTACGTACCAATCATCAATCATATGGTGTTTGCGGCGGCTTTGTTTGCGTGCAGCAGGATCATGCGGCACCACATAAACATGGTCCCATGCGTTTCGCATTGCCATTTCCTGGTCGGGATCTAGCCCCTCGAAACCACCATAAACAAAATGGATTTTATAACCGCGGTTCTGCAATGTGCGACATAGTGAATACACGCGGGCGCGATTGCCGTGGTTTTGCGGGTGCGAAGGAATCGGTGATGTTACAAGCACTTGCATCGTATTTTAATGGTTCCCGCCTAAATAGAGTGTGCCGTAACTGAAGTGAAACGATATGCGACTGATGCCGCGCCTAAATTTGATTTACGGTACCCGGCACCCTACCCAAAGGCAAAATATTTAGCGACTTTTCATATAAGCCCAGGCGTGAGCGATCATCTGTTCTAAGTTTGGGTATTGTGGCTGCCAATTGAGCGTGGATTTTGCTTTGTCAGCGTTCGCGACAAGGATGGCAGGGTCTCCGGGGCGGCGTGCTTCTTCTATTATGTCAAAATTGATGCCCGTAACATTTCTTGCCGCTTCCAGTACCTGTCGCACTGAAAAGCCTGAACCGGTGCCGAGGTTAAAAGCGTCGTAGAATCCGTCGCCACTTGAGGAGGCTTTGGCGGACAGCCCAAACAGATGCTGCAATGCTTTGACATGGGCGTCGGCTAGGTCGCTCACATGGATATAATCACGAATACAGCTGCCATCAGGCGTGCTGTAATTTGTGCCAAAAATTTTAATGTTGGCCCGAGTGCCCGCAGCGGCCTGCAGCGCCAGGGGAATCAGATGCGTTTCCGGGTCGTGACGCTCACCAAATCGGGTGCGGGGATCGCTGCCTGCAGCATTGAAATACCGCAAGGCAATGGCCTGAAGCCCGTGTGCGGCGGCACAGTCCCGCAGCATGCATTCCACTGCCCATTTGCTGTCGCCGTAGGGATTGATGGGCTCTTTTGGCATGTCTTCGCTTATGCCGCCGCCGTCTTCTGGCTGGCCGTAAACAGCTGCAGTGGAAGAAAACACAATTTTTCTAATATTGGCCCGCTGCATTGCGGCCAGTAAATTCAGGCTACCACCCATATTGTTGTTATAGAATTTCAGCGGATCAACCACACTTTCTCCCGCCTCGATTAGCGCGGCAAAATGAACAACAGCGCCGAAGGTATGATCTGCGAATATCTGGTCGAGATGATCCGAATCGCGAATATCGCCGGTAATCAGCTCTGCCGCGATGTTTTTTGGCGTGGCGTTTTGTGCAGATTTGAAATGGTCGTCGTGGCCGTTCGACAAATTGTCAAAAACCAGCACTTCATAGCCCGCGTCTTCTAGCGCCGCGACGGTATGGACGCCAATAAACCCGGCGCCGCCTGTTACCAAAATTTTTGTCACAAGAGTTCCTGATGTAATTTTGACTGGTGGGTACCGACAGATAAAGCGTTGGTGTTTTCTGTCAAGCCGCTATGGCGCGAAGTACGCGGCGCGGTGATTTCGACCTGCAAAGCTGTAGGAAAGAAAAGCTGATCTCACGACAGGCCTACCGTCGTTTGGTTCTGTTGGCAGGCAGGAAAAACAAAAGAGTGTTGCAAACGTCATTGCAGCAGGCTCGGTTTTTGGGTATCTGCTTTTGGACTGGTTTTTCGGCCTGTCGGCTGGGCTGTTTTTGCGGCGGGAGTGCCGACAGTGAGTGCCACATTAAGCTGGGGTAGGGAGCACACATGCGTATACTTTTTGTTCATAATAATTTTCCGGCACAATACCGGCGTATCATGACCTATCTGGCTGACCGCCCTAAGCTTGGTGTGGAGATGTTTGCCGCAACGCTTGATACCAACCAGCAGAAAACACCGGTTAAGAAAACGGTTAAATTCAAACCGCACCGCGAAGCCAGAAAAGATATTCATCCCGCGCTGGTTTATAGCGAGCGTGCAGTTATTCAGGGGCAGGCTCTTTATAGCGCCCTTATCAAATCGAAAGAGTCGGGCTTTAAACCGGACATTATTTTGTCCCATTCCGGTTGGGGCGCCAGTTTGTTTTTGAAAGACCTGTTTCCGGATTCGAAACTGCTTTCGTATTTTGAATGGTATTATCACAGCTTGAATTCTGATGGCCTGTTTCTGAAGGACAAGCCTTATGACCCCAACGAGCAAATGCGCATCCGTATGAAGAATACGCCGATTTTGCATGATTTGGCGGCCATGGACCACGGTCAGTGTCCAACCGTTTTTCAGCATAGCAAGTTGCCGGCTATCTTTCAGGACAATGTTTCTGTTTTGCATGACGGCGTTGATACCGATTTTTTCAAGCCAAACAGCACGGCCAAGGTAAAAGTTGGCAAGCATACTTTCACCAGCGATGACGAAGTGATTACTTATGTGGCGCGGGGCATGGAAGAATATCGTGGTTTCCCTCAATTTATGGAGACCGTCTATAAGTTGCAGCAGATAAGGCCCAATTTGCAGGTGGTTATATTAGGCAATGACCGTGTTGCTTACGGAAATTCAAGGCGTGACGGCAAAAGCTTTAAAGAGGCCATGCTGGAACAATATGACTTTGATATGGAGGGTCTGCATTTTATGGGCCTGCAACCCCTTCCGGTATTCAGGGGGCTGATGCAGATAAGCAAGGCGCATATCTATCTTACGGTACCATTCGTGTTGTCGTGGTCAATGCTGGAAGCGATGTCCACAGGAGCCTTGATTGTAGGCTCGGATACCGAGCCAGTTCGGGAGCTGATTACCGACGGTGAGAGCGGCGTGATGGTTCCGTTTTTTGATGCCGACGCCATTGCCGAAAAAGTATGCCATATTCTTGAAAACCAAGCAGAATATGAACCGCTGCGCGAAAAAGCACGCCAAACGATTCTGGACCAATATTCGACAAAAGACCTGGTCCCAAACTATTGGAACTTGATCAAATCTGTTGCAAACGGGTCACACATCTAGGCAGAAGACAAGAATTGTGCAGGAAGTAGCGACGGCAGAGTTGAATTTGAACCAGTACAATGCTGTGGTAGCAAACAGAATTTGGGCTACGAACGGAAACGACGAATTCTTGAGCGCATATTGTTGAATAAAACAATTATGCGGTTGACATCATTGGCGTTCTCTCGCTAGAGAGTGTCAATAGGGGGCTATCAAACCTTACCGTTCGTGCCTCGTAAATAATATGTATTTGCTTTTTCAGGAGGAAAGCTATGGCGAATATTCGATTTGGTACAGGTGGCGACGACACCATTTTTGGTACAGGCGTTGACGACATCTCCTATGGTGCTGAGGGTAATGATAATCTTACCGGCGGTACTGGTGACGATTCACTGTTTGGTGAAGCTGGCAACGATACACTCGTTGGCGGTGATGACAACGATAGCCTTGATGGCGGTTCTGGTCTTGACGAAATTTCTGGCGGTGACGGCGATGACACCCTTGTTGGTGGCACAGGCGACGATACGCTGGAAGGTGGTGCAGGCAACGACGATCTATCCGGCGGTGACGGCGATGATAGTCTTTTAGGCGGCGCTGGTAACGACACCATCAGCGGCGGCAATGATGACGATATCATCGACGGCGGTGCCGGCGATGATGTTGTTGATGGCGGTGACGGTAATGATGATATTGATACCGGCGACGGCGATGATGTGATTGATACTGGTGACGGTAGCAATAATGATGTTGTTGCAGGTAATGATGATGATGCTATTACTGGTGGCTCTGGTCAGGATACTGTTGACGGTGGCACTGGCGACGACAGCTTCACAATTTCTGGTGACCTGGATAACACAGTTGCGTTCAACTTAAACGCTTCTGGTACTGGTAACTCTGATGTTGATGGTGACGATGAGTGGACTAGCGTCGAAACTGTTATCTTTGACAACGCAACAATTGTTGCCAATGAAGACTCTGTCTTTACGAGCACTGCAAATGTTGTGATTGCTGACCCGGATGGCAGCAACAATGATGGTGCAAACCATGATATTGATCTGCAAGATTATCTCTTCGAGTTTAACGCTGCTGACGGCAACGTTGACGTCGCGAATGATGATGATGCGGGTAACGACGATTACACCATTATAATGATTAATGGCTCAAATGTTGATGCCAACACTGATGAAGTAGAGCTGGACGACGGCTTTGGTTCGGTTGTCGAGGTTAATGACCTTGATATCAACGTTGGTGCTGCTGCGGTGAACTTGCGCTATGTTCCAGGTGAAGAGCTTGGTAATAATGCTGACCAAGGTGCGCAGGACGATATCGAAGTCGTGGTTGAGAATGCTGATGGTGATCGACTTACAATCACTATTAGCCCAACCATCCAAAACGGCACAACGCTGACGGCTGCGGCTGGAGGCTCTAGGCTTGTTGGTGATGGCGATGCTGAAAACCTCGATGGTGCAGCGGGTAATGACCGCCTCCTTGGTAATGACGGCAACGATACGCTTGATGGTGGTGACGGTAACGACACCATGAACGGCGGTAACGATGACGACCATGCCACTGGTGGTAACGGCGATGACATCTTCTTTGCTGGCCCAGACGATGCGGGTGACGACTCTGTGCATGGTGATGCAGGTAATGACACCCTGTACGGCGGTGCTGGTGCCGATAGCCTCTTTGGTGGTACTGGTTCTGACCTTCTTGGTGGTGGTGCTGGCGACGATAGCCTTGTTGGCGGTGCCAGCAATACTGATGATGCAAGTACAGATGGTGGCAACACTATTTGGTCTGGTTCCGGTAACGATGATGTTTACGGTGCTGGCGGCGACGATGTTGTTGGCGGTGGTACAGGTAACGATGACATCACAACACGCGGTGGTAATGACACCATCTTCGGCGGCGGCGACGGCAACGATACAATTGATGCTGGTGCCAATGATGACCTGGTGTTTGGCGGTACTGGCGACGATAGTATTGTCGGTGGGTCTGGTGCTGATGAGCTGTTCGGTGGTACCGGTGACGATACTGTCGAAGGTGGCTCGGGCTCAGACACGTTGTACGGCGGTACCGGCGATGACTCGCTTAACGGCCAAACAGGCGATGATGTTGTTCGTGGCGGTGGCGGCGACGATGTTATCGATGGCTCTGCCGGTAATGATGACCTGTTCGGTCAGGACGGCGACGACGTTGCTACTGGTGGCGACGGCGACGATACCCTTACGGGTGGCGCTGGTAACGATGACCTCTTCGGTAACGATGGTGATGACGTGCTCGACGGTGGAGATGGTGATGACAGCCTTGTTGGTGGTCTGAACGACGACATGCTCACTGGTGGTGACGGCGATGATACGCTTGATGGCGGCGCGAACGATGACGTGCTAGATGGCGGTGCCGGCGATGATCTGTTCATTGGCTCTGCTGGTGACGACGAGTACACCGGCGGTGATGGTGCCGACTTCTTCGACTTCGGATCATCTGCCAACAACAACGACCATGTTGTCATTACTGACTTTAACGTTGATGAGGATACGTTGGAGCTTGAAGCGGATCATGTTGATGGAGCTTCCCTAACTGATTATGCTGCCGAAACAACGATTGACGGTGTAGACGGCGTACTTATCACTTATGACGCTGCGTTTGGCGGAGGCTCGATCTTCATACAGAACGTGTCGCTTGGTGATTTGGCTAGTCAGGTAAGCGCTATATAGCGAGGCACTTACATCAGAGAAATTCGGAAAGGGAGGCTTTGGCCTCCCTTTTTTGTTGTTGGTTGCGGCAGGAGCGCGGAGCGAGGCGATAGTCGTCTGGGCGTATATGTGTTCTTGGCCCTAGCTCTACTGACCGTCCTGTCATGAGGATTAACGTTCAAGCCCATTGGAAAAATGGCGAATGTCGTATCAGCAGGTCCTTTGTTTTTAGAAGCAATAAAGCTTGTCGACAGGCCCGGAAGCCTGTGCTAATTCTCTTTCACGAAATGTCGCTGATTCAAGGTGCGCGATCGAACCAAGCCACAACCAAATGGTACTTCAATAAATACCGCAAATAGCACAGATCCCATGCATAGTGGGTGCTGCAACGGGGGTAGAGTAACGAATGTCACTTATTGACGATTACAAAGAGGCTGAAATCAGCCTAGTTAAATCATTTCGGCCCGTGATGGGCTACAGTTTGGTTGCTACGCTTTGTATGCTGGCCATGCCGATATTCATGTTTCAGGTTTATGATTCCATTCTTAAATCACGGAGCGTAGAATCGCTTTTTGCGATGCTGATATTCGCGTTGGTCGTGCTCGTTTGTTACGGTATATTTGATAGTGTTAGGACAAGGGTTCTAACGCGGGGAGCCGTGAACCTGGAAACCAAGGTTGCTGGCCTTTTGCTTGCGGGTGAACTGTCGCGCCAAAGCGACCCGAATGTTCAGTGTTTGCGTGACCTTGCCACCATCCGACAGCTATTGTCTTCTGGTGCCATGACGGCATTGTTTGATCTGCCGATGCTGCCGCTTTTCATCGGTATTTTATTTTACATCCACGTTGTGCTCGGCGTTGTCGTTCTTATTGGGGCGCTGATTATTGGCATGCTTGGCATCTGGGCCGAGCGCGCTACTGCGCATGAGAATACTGAACATCTGAAGGCCGCCGTGAAAACTGCCAAAATTCTCGACATGCATATGTCATCCCAGGAAATTGTCCGTGCGCAAGGGCTTTACCGCGAGTCAGTGCTTGACTGGGGTTCCGCCCACAGCGCGCAGCTAGAGCGCTATATCAGCAGCTCGTCAAAGACCGCCAAGTTTTCGGCGACATCTAAAGCGGTGCGCCAGATAATTCAGGTATTGCTGATCGCTACCGGCGCATTGCTTGTATTGCAGGAACAAGCTAGCGGCGCAGTTATTTTTGCGTCTGCGATGATAGGTGGTCGTGCCTTGATGCCGGTTGAGCAGATTGTAGGCAGTTGGCGTGCATTAAAGCAGGGATATGAAACCAGACTACGGCTTTTGGAGCGGCTTGGTGATATGAGCCTGCCTGTTGACCGTACAAAATTACCACGCCCAAAGGGCGATATCACGCTTGAGCGAGTTGCTTATGTGCCCCAACCAGGGATGGCACCAATTATTAGGGGCGTTTCCGGGCACATTGGCGCGGGTGACAGTGTAGCGATCATAGGGCCGTCCGGCGCGGGCAAGTCAACGCTGGCGCGGTTAATCGTTGGTTACCTTGTTCCGAATGCTGGAATGGTAACGCTCGACGGGCAGGACCTGAATGTTTGGGACCCAACCGCCCGTGGCCTTTATATGGGCTACATCCCCCAAAATGTTACGTTTTTTGATGCCACAGTTCGCGAAAATATTGCTCGGCTGCGCCGAGATGATCCGGAAGAATGGGCGATCGATGCCGCAAAACGTGCAGGCGTGCATGAAGTCCTTATGCGTTTGCCGCAGGGCTACGATACAATGATCGAGCGTGGGAAATATATGCCGTCTGGCGGCCAGGCCCAGCTTATTGCGCTTGCGCGTGCCTTTTATGGCAACCCGGCGGTTCTTGTCTTAGACGAGCCCAATTCGGCTTTGGACCAGGAAGGTGAACGCATTTTCCATAACGCTATTATGAGTGCCAGGAAAGCCAAGATCACGACCATTATCGTGACCCAGCGACCAAGCGCGCTCAAATTTGTCAATAAAGTGATGCTACTGCAAAATGGTTTGGTTAAAGACTTTGGCCCCAAGGACGAAGTTATGAATAGTGGCTCGGTGAAAGCTGTGACAGGAAAGCAGCAGCCACAAGCGAAAGCGCAGGCTGGAGCGCGAAACGCTGCTGGAGGTGTGAAATCCACCTCGGGTGCAGCACCGCACGATAATTCGGCATCGACGGCAAAGAAGGTTTCGGTCGCGAAAGCCAATGAGCCTGGTCAATCGGACCGGAAAGATGCGTCGACCGACAAGCCCGTAACCACTGGCGGCCCTACAGATAAGAAGGAGGCCTGATATGACCGAACTCACGCCTGTTTCTGAAAACTCCAAGTCTTTAGCCGTTATTGATGACCGCTTTCAGCGCGGTGACTTGCAAAGCTGGCATGAGAATGTTGATACCAACCGGCGCCCTATTCTCAGAATGGCTTGGTGGGTGTTTATAGCTGTTTTTGGTTTTGGCGGCCTGTGGGCTGCGATTGCGCCGCTCGGCGGTTCGATTGTGGCGAACGGCCGGGTAATCGCAGAAGACCGAAACCGTATCGTGCAGCACCTCGAGGGCGGTATTCTGTCAGAATTACGTGTTCGCGAAGGGGATGCAGTCGTAAAGGGCCAAATTATTGCGGTGCTGGACGATACGCAAATAGCGGCCCAGCGGCAGGCGAATCTATTGCAACGAGCTATTTTGCGCGTGCAGCTAGCCCGGAGGCGTGCTGAAACAAACGAACAGACCACTATTCAATTCCCGGATAATATTCATCCAGCCGTGGCGGACAACCCGCGGGTCCGAGAGGCAATTCAAAGCCAGCGCGAGGAATTTCAGGCCCAGCTCAGGTTTTTGGCGGCAGGTGAAGAAATTGCAGATGCTCGTATTCGGGGACAGCAGGGTGATATCGAAGGGCTGGAAAAGGTGATCGTGGCGATGGACCGCCAACTAGAGCTCTATCAGCTCGAGCTGGATGATTATACCGACCTGCTGGCAAAAGGCCGCATCGATCGGCCCAGGGTATTTGCTACTGAACGCCAGGTCGTGGATTTGGTTGCGCGCCTGGCAAGGACGAACCTTGATATCAAAGCGGCGCAAAATAATATTGAAACGCTTGCTAACGAAAAAAGGCAGTTGAAGCTGAAGTTCAGCAAAGAAAGCCACGCCGCTTTGGTAGAATTGCAGCAGCAGCTCAATCAAATTGACGGTACGGTCGCCCGGCTGGATGACATTCTAAAGCGACTGCTCGTCCGTGCGCCCGAAAACGGGACTGTTTTTCGCATTTCAAAGCGCACGTTGGGTGCGGTGTTGAAGCCTGGTGAGCCGATTATGGAAATTTTTCCTGATGAAGACCTGCTGACGATTGAGGCGCAATTGGAGGTTCGGCACAGGGAAAAAGTGTTTGCGGGCCAGGAAGCGACCCTAGTTTTCCCGGGGAACCGTATTGAGTCTGTAACGCAGTATCCGGCACGGGTTTCTTTTGTTTCACCCGATGTGGTGCTATCAGAGCAGAACCCACAAGGGAATTATGTGGTCCAGGTGGTGCTGTCTGATGTGTCAGCGGAAATTCCTAACTTTCTGCCAGGTAAACAAGCGCAGGTGTTTATCAAAACCACACCTAAGACGTTTTTGGATATAATTTTGGGCCCAATTACGCGTTTCACACAGAATGTGTTTAACGAATAAAAAGCTCATCGCTTGTTGCGCTAACCTATCTCGACTTTGAAGGGACAAAGTTTGCACCTCGCTGGTTGGCGGCCTACTATGAAATTTGCTGTCCGCTGAAAAAGTAGGGGGCGAGGTATATAAATGAGTGTACTCGTAGCGAACTGGGGAGGTCTGACGGGGTGTCTAAAATGCTAATTTCGCAAAGTGCGTTTGGCTCCTTCTACGGATCCAACCTGTCAGTTTTGGTCGGTACGGAGCTGCATGCCGGGCTTGCAGGCATATTTCCAGATGCATTGACCGTTTTCCTGTTGTCAGCAGACGGACTGATATGCACACCCAGTGAAGCAGGCGCAGAACTAAATCAGCGCCGCGAAATGGCTGGCATGGCTATAGGACTTAAAGCCATTTTTTTGGCTGAGGACCGGGTAGCGGACGCCGACTGGCTGATCGAGCATAGTAAAAAGCATGATATGCCTTTTACACCGCGGCTGCACTCCGTCGCTGGTTCCTCTGTAGATGCGACAACACAGGCCTCGGCCTTTGTTTCTGAGGTTTTGGCCCAGCAGTTGGCTACCGCAAGTACGGAGCTGGGCACTACCCAGCAACAAATGGTGAATTTACGCGGCCGGTATGAGCGCCTTTGGCTAAGCCATGAAAAAGCTCAGCGCATGATCAAAGGCATCGGCTTCAACTTGCGTAATGTATGCTTCAGCCTGACGCCTGGAAAAAACACGGTGGCACCGACAGATGGTGCCGAGAAATACGACTACAGGCAGTTGATACCAACAGACCTGGCTGGTCTTGCGGGGTTGCAATTGTATGTTGAAGAGCCCCCTGCTGCCACATCCCAAGGGAACATATGCGTGAACGTACGGCGTGAGGCGGACAATGCACTGATTGGTAGCGCCAATGTCTCATATTCAGATATAGAAGCTGGCTGGCTAGCCTTTGCATTTCCGGTAATAGTATCGGATGCATACGGCGACGGTGCGTTGGAGATTGTTTGGGACGGCAGTGCGGGCCCAGCCTTCGCATTCGCGGACATAGAAGCCGACCGGTACGGTGATAGCAGTGGCAGGACTTTGGCGTTGAGAATAGAAAAAGGCCTGTCGGTGACAGGGCCGCACCTGGAAAATCTATCTGACACGAGCCTCCCCGCCAGCCCGACAGATTCGAACTTTTTGGCAACTGGTGCGCGTAATACCTGGCAAGTGCGTACACAGCGACTTCCAGACCTGGCAGGAAATATAGTTTTTTATCAGGGCGCAGTAAAACTCGCTCAAATTACTGAAAAACTGGGGTTTTCGCCGATGACAATCAGCGAAGAAACCAGCTCACTGCAAACGCATCCCTTTGAAAAGAAAGTTTCTGCTGCGGTTTTAAGGAGCGGCCTGCCAGTGGGTGCATTGCGTATTTCCTGTGAGGCGGGGACAGCGCACGAATCTGCGCCGGAATTCTTGTATATATTAGCGATCTTGCCCCATGATATTGAAAACTCGGCCGATGCTGTCGATGCTTGTGTAGATCAAGTGCGGCAAGGAACATTGAGCGGTCTTGACCAGCATTCGGGAGTGCAGTGGTGCGCCAGAACATTACAAGCTCTAAAAATAGGCGAGCTAGCTATTGAATTGGCGGAAGTCCCTACAAAGGCAGCAGATGTGGTTTTTGGCGCAATAGCGACGTCGGGCGATCATAGTTATGGTTGGTGCCGCTGGTATAGCTATTCGGTAACCTTGGCAGATGCGGAGACGGTAAAGCATAGTTTAAGCCGACCGGAACCTTCGCCAGCTCCGGCTTAAACTGATGAATACGCATACGAAAAAACCTCCCATTGGCGTAGTTATTCCAGGATTTGGCCACCCACAGTTTTTGGCTGAGGCCGTTATTTCGGCGTGCGAGCAGACACTCGACCGAGAGCATAAGGTTGTGGTTGTTGATGATGGCTGCAAGTTCCCTGAAACTGGTCGTATGGTTAGCCAGTTGATGCAAAAATACGCAGAAACGCTCCATTATTTTCGGCAAAAAAATACGCGGCTACCCGGAGCCCGGAATGCCGGAGTGCGGTTTTTACTAGCGCTTATCCCAGACGTCGATTCTGTCTACTTTCTAGACGCGGATAACCGCATCGCTCCATACAGTTTGCAAGCTTTTCGGGACACACTTGGTGATAACCCGGAAATTGGATGGGCCTATCCAGACATTTCGATGTTTGGTCTGTCCGGTGGAGAAGACGGTTTTGACACGCGGGAGACCGCGCCAATATATAGTAAACTCAAGCATTTAGCTGGCAATATATCTGAGGCCGGCTCACTTGTGCGCGCAGAACTGTTTCATAAAGGCGTATTCTACGACGAAAGTATGACCTCCGGGTATGAGGACTGGGAATTTTGGCTCAGTGCGATGGGCGCTGGCTATATGGGATGCCGTGTTAGAAACTCTGGTTTTCTCTATCGCCGCCGCCCTGAGAGCATGTTAGCAGATTCGAGGCGCTTGGAGGCAACCCTGATCGCAGGCATCCGAGAGAAACACAAAAAGCTGTATCACCCCAAACACCTCCAGATGCTGGAGCATGGCGAAGCGCCGAGTTTCGCTATTCTTGTTGAAGGTCGCGACGAAATCATTCTTACCAGCGACCCAAGAGTGACGACGAATACTGTTTCAATCAAGGTATTCCGTGAAATGTTGCGGGACTGGATATTTGCTCCGCGCGAGTATTTCTTCCCAACTGACATGATTTTTATTAGCGAAGAGAAATGGCTGGCCCTGCAGGCGGTGCCAGCCTACTTACGTTTTTTGTTCTGGAACCTGCGCGAGTTTCAAGGTCCAGTTACGGCAGTGAGTTTGCCGGATCGGGACACGTTTAACCATCGCCGTATGCCAATAGATGACATAGAGACTATCAAAAGTGATTTTGTTGTTTTCAAAACCTCAGAAGTTGGCAGTGGTGTTCTAGAAAAAAGGCAGGGCGGCATCGGTGTCAGGGGCGAGGTGACTAGCGCCGAATTGGTACAAATTTCCCTTCCAGGTTTGGGTTCTATTTTTGGGCACAAAAAAACAGTTGTCGAACAAATTGTTTTTGCAGAGCAGTTTGTGCAAGGGCAGGCGCAGGGAAAACCCGTTAGTAGCCATCAGACCCGCCACTATGCGGGACCGGCTTGTTTGCAAATCCGAAAATCGTTGATTGGTGAAATATGCGCTGTTGAAAACAGGGAAGCTTTTCCGGTGGTATCCGGGCTTTCGCGAACCATGATTTTTATTGGCGAAGAGTATCTATGTTCGCCTATTTCATCGAAGCTCTTCAGAAACATTTTGACACGAATTAAAAACGCGGGCGGAGAAACGCTGGTAATATTGGAATTTGAGCCTGGGCAATCTTTCGCGGATACCGATATGGCTTGGTTACCCCTCGCGGATGATGTCGTGCCGCTTCAATTGTCTGGCGGTGATATAGAATACAGAATGTATTTGGGGCGGCGTATTCCATTGAAGCTTGGCCTAATAGCGAAAGAGGATGTGACCATTTTGGCACGCAGTTGTGACGCCCTTTTGTCTTGTGGTGCGGCGGCTGGACTGGAAGCTTTAGGCCAGGCTAAGTTGCACGGTGCAAAGGGCTATGTTTGGCTTGATCCGGCATTCGCTACAAACAGTGCGCAGGAGTTGGCTCATCAGGCAAAGCTATTGGCTTTTGAGCATGCGGTAACGAAAGTGGTTACAGACCAAGTTGATTACATCCAGGGTTTGTCGGCTGAAGGCTTCCCGCCCTCAAAATTCGCTGCAACACAAGATTTTTGGGACAGCTGGGGCCAATAAATAACGCGAAAAATTGAGCTATTAGATTGTGCATCTGGTCGCTAGACTTTATAGAGATTTAGGAAAATGACACAGTTACAAGTGGGAAGCGACGGCAGGCGTGACAGCTCAATTTAATATAAAATGCCTTGTGCCTGATTTGCCCGGTCCGGGTGAAGTGACTCCGTATCTTCAAGAAATGCACAGCAACCGCTGGTACACTAATTTTGGCCCGCTGAATTTGCGCTTTGAGGCGTCGATGGTGGATTTTTTCGCCGATAGCGGCTCGCCGGGGCTGGAGGCCCAAACATTTTCCTCAGCGACAACCGGCTTGGAATTAATATTGCGTGCCATGAACCTGCCTGAAGGTGGCAGGGTATTAATACCTGCGCTTACCTTCCCTGCGACAGCGCTAGCCATATTAAACGCCGGGCTGACGCCGGTCTTGGCGGACGTGGATCCTTTCAGTTGGGAGTTAACGGCCGAGACCGCTTTCGCGGCGCACGCTAGCGAACCGCTGGCCGCCGTTATGCCGGTGGCTGCGTTTGGAAAGCCAATTCAGACAGCAGGTTGGCAAAACTTTCAAAGAACAACAGGCGTGCCTGTGTTGGTCGATGCCGCGGCAGCCTTGGGGCAGCAACAGGTGCCGGAAGATTTAACAGCTGTGTTCAGCCTTCATGCGACCAAACCATTTGGGGTGGGTGAAGGGGGCCTGGCGGTGAGTGGTGACAAGGGGTTGTTAGACCGCGCAAAATCGCTGTCAAATTTTGGGTTTCAGGGCACAGCGGGCGTAGTGCAGCAAACAGGCACAAATGCAAAGCTAGGTGAATATTACGCTGCGGTTGGGCTGGTGCAGTTAAAACGGTGGCCTGAGATAGCTGATAGGCGTAAAGCGGTTGCCAAACACTATCTAGATCGACTGGCTCCACTTGGGAACAAAATACAATTACAGGCTGGTATCGAGGATTTTACCCCTGCCGTTTTTCCGGTTTTTGTGGATGGTAAAGCGGCAGCAATTCATAGGGCGATGACCGCTGCGGCTATTCAGACGCGGCACTGGTATTTACCGCTGTTGCAAAAGCATCCCGCATTTGCGGATATTGGAATAGCAGGGACCGATGGAAACAATACCCTTTGCGCCTGTAGCGAGCTTGAAAACGGTTTGGTGGGTCTGCCGTTTCATTCATTTTTGAGCGAGGACGATATTGAAAATATTTGTGATATTTTGGTTAGAACTTTATGACAAACAAAAAGACAATGACGAAGACTCCGGACAAAGGCCCAGCTAAACCCATACTAAGCCAGCTGGTGGAAACTTTTGAGCAGAATGTTTTTGCCAAGGACTATGGCAAAGCGATAGCAAACCTGCGGGCGGCTTTTAACATTTTGGAGGCCGGAAAAGAAGGTTTTGGCCAGCAACTTAGCAGTGTTACGCCTGCAGCGGAGCAAGAGGCAACCCGGTTTGCTTCGGCCATCACTAATTTGCTTCTTGACCCCGAATTTACCTTAAACCGCACTTCTCTGATGGCTTTTACAACGCAAAAGCGCGTATTATGCCAATTATTCGAAATTAGTGGGTACCGCGGCACCTCCCATTTCTTGCGTATGCTTGGCACCCGTGATGATAAAGGGCACACGCACTTTAGTGGAACTGAATTGCCGAAATTATTTTGTGGCTTGTCGCTTAACGCGATGACGGAGCCGCTTTTGGATGTCCTGCTTCGCATGAAGCCTGAACTTACCTGGCCAATTGTTAACGGTTTTTTGTCCGAACAGGTTTTGTGGTCACCAACCGCTGAGATCATTCGCTCCAAATTATTGAAATCCGGCAAACATTGGGAAAATATTACGCCTACAGCCGAGATAATCCGTAACCTTGGTCCAGCCTATATGGGGTGCAGCTATGCAGATGCGCCCCACAAACATGATATCAAGCGGTCTATGAACAAGATGGTGCGCACATGGCTCAAAGCCCAGGGCGTGACAGACACCGATTTTGGCGACCAACCACGCAGGGCGGTCAAGCGCAAACCCACGCTAATTGTGATCGCAGAACTTTATAATAGCGTTCACGCAATGCACCGTTGTTACGGTCCTGCGATACGCAGCCTTAAAGATCGCTTTAAACTTATTTATATGTCTGCGGAGGGCAAGTGCGACGAAAAACTGCACTATATGTTCGACAAAATAGACAATACCAAGTTTGATGTTAAAAATCCGAAGCCGTTCTTTGATAAAGCCAAATCTTATCGCCCAGATGTGGTCTATTATCCTAGCATTGGCATGCGTTCCGTCTCTATTGTTGGGTCTAACATCCGGTTGGCCCCTGTTCAACTTATGACTTTTGGGCATCCGGCCACGTCGCATTCCAATTGCATTGATTATGCAGTTTTGGTGGATGGGCAACTTGGATCAGAAGATACTGTCCATGAAAAAATTCTATATAGGCCCTCTACGCCGCGTTGGGAGAAGCGGTCAGACGCAAAAAAAATACCACCCGTATTCCCGAGAAATCAGCCCACTATAAAAATTGCAGTGCCAGCTTGGTCGCGGAAAGTAACGCCACAGTTCCTTGCCACCTGTCAGGAAATACAAAAACGTTCTAAAAGAAAGGTTGAATTCATATTTTTCCCGAATGGGGTTGGTTCGCTTTTTCAGGCCTTTAAACGGCGGGTAGAGTCGATGATGAACGCAAGGGCATTGCCGCGAACGAATTACAATAACTATATTGAAAATCTTAACCGATGCGATATCTTTCTGAGCACTTTTCCTTTTGGTGCCACCAACGGCATAATTGATGCTGCGTTGCAAGGTTTGCCGGTGGTCAATATGACCGGAGGTGAAGTTCATGCCTCAAATGACTCTGATATTGTAGCAAAGTTCAAACAACCAGATTGGTTAACTACAAAAACGACTGAAGAATATATTGAAGCAGTGTTACGATTGATCAATGACGAAGATGAGCGCGTAGAGATAAGCAAGGCTGTCGCGAATTTTGATCATGATAACGGTTTGCTATTGGCCGCCGACCAATATTGTGAGGAATTTGGTATCGTAGTTGATTCTGCTTATCGCCATCACGAACAGTTTCAAGAACAGGACGAGAAGTCTAAAGATTATGCGCAACTCGCGGGCAAGCTCTGAACGCCAGGCAAAACAAGCAGGTTTGGTCTTGTTCTGCTGCGCCAGGAAACCGGGGTAGTTCTATGAATTTGGCAATCATGCAGCCCTATTTTTTCCCTTATTTAGGTTATGTGCAGCTGATGCAATTGGCGGATGTTTTCGTGATCTACGACGATGTTAATTTTATCAAACAAGGATGGATCAATAGGAATACTATTTTGTCGGCGCAAGGACCTCAGCGTTTTACTGTGGCGTTAAAAGAGGCCAGCTCTAACAAGAAAATCAACGAAATTTGCTTAGGTAGCAACCGATCAAAATTGGTTAGGACGATCGAAGTGAACTATCGTCGCGCGCCCTTTTTTCAAGAAGTTATGCCATTTGTTGAGCTATGCTTGAATTCGAAAATTAATAACCTGGCAGAATGGCTTGAATTTACCTTGCTCCAGCTAAGCGATTTGTTAGGAATCACAACCAAGTTTTTGGTGGCGTCGCGAATGGAGAATTCTTTTTCGGACCTTGCTGGGCAAAATCGGGTGATTGCAATATGTCGTGCTTTAGGTGCCGACACATATATTAATCCAGAAGGCGGAATGGGCTTGTATTCTGGTAGGGATTTTTTCAATCATGGGATCACTCTTAGATTTCTAAAGCATGAGGCCAGAGGTTATCGGCAATTCCCAAAAAGGGATAGCTTCGTACCTAATCTGTCAGTTTTGGATGTGCTGATGTTTGTCGGTCCACAAGGAGTTCGGGATAGGCATGAAGATTTCCGCCTGCTCAGGGCTTCTGACTAGCGTAGGCCTTAAAAGCGTCGTTTACTGCCGTTATGTCTGTTTGATCTAGATGAATTTCTTTACTAACGGGGAACGGTTGGGCGTTTTCAGGCGCAATGTCGGAAATCTCGCAACCTTGCAAAACAAGCTTTTCTTGAATGTTTTTGTAGATAGTTCGCGGTGACTTGCATAGCTCTTCATACGAAACTGTTAATTTGCGGTTCTCGCTTACTTTATTGAGGCCAGTTCTTACTGCTTTGTTTGTAAAATGTATTTGCCCGGCGATCTGCTCGAGAGGTGGCCTGGAGGCGAGTTGACTGTATTCAGCAGGCTTAAAGCTATACCATTTTTTGGTGTCACCAAAGAACCTGTTTCTTGCTCCGTATAATGACTGCGCCGTAAAAAACCTGTCGCGTTCCATATTTAAAAATATGACCTTGTCCAAAATTTTATCTAGAAACGGAATATGCCAATTCATAATCATTCCTTTTAAAACGAGAGGCTTGTCGAATGCAGCTTCGATACCTGCCAAGCCCCGTAGAAATGGTCCAGTGTCAGTTTTTTGCAGTGTGTCGTCATCTAATTGTTGAAGTTCGCCAAATTCAAAAAAGCGTCGCCAGAAATACCAAAACTCACTTGGCGCAAGTGCGCCACCCGTTTTCCCTAATTTGGAAGTGAAATCAAAGGTTTTCGGAAAACCAATTTGTCCTTCAAGATCTTCATCAATTAGCGCCTTTTGGACCAGCGCACCAAAAAATGGATTGCCATAGAACCGAGCCAATATATTGGAGGGGTATGAAAAATATTTTGTCGATGCAAGCCACTGTAAGGCGAGGGTTGTCCCGCTGCGCGCATTGCCAACGATTATGATCACAGGATATTTGGGTGTTGAGTAATGTGAAGAGGCAATGCCCTCAATGCCAGCGTTCAATGTTTTTAGTATGTTTTCAAGCTCTTTATTGCGTACGAATTCGGTTGTTCTAGCCATATTCATTTCTAGTGTTTCTTTAGACTTCGTCATTCCATGGATCCAATCGAATATAAATACGGCTCAACATTTAAGTTTTTGATTGCTCGGATATAGCTTAAATATGTCCAAATTGCATGAATAGAATTTTGATCGCCTCTGGCGAGAAGCTAGGTATTCTGCGGTTGGCACTTACGTCTTTTCGCTCTTGAAACGAATCGTCGATGAAAATTGTGTTTTTCGCATTCATGTAGCTGCTTTTTGGGCTTTTGTCTTTTATCCAAATAACCGAAGTGAATAGCCCTTCATCAATATTATGTGCCTCTAACGTTGAGGGCAGATTGCCAGCGTGGCGTGTTATCAAATGGACATCGATACCAAGCTGATTGCATTCCAGCAGGAGCCGCATCGCATGTGGGTTAATCGCGCCGTGGATGATAAGCGTGTCATCCAGATCAAGATAGAGAGTGCGGAAAGAAAATTGAATTTGTGGGGGAATGCCAGGCTCTAATATAATCTGGCCGTTCACAGGCTGCTCCAATATGGCGACTGGTTTGTTGGCGGCCTCAAAGGTCAATAAAGCATACCAGTTTGCACCGAATGCGCTAAAGAGGCTTGTGAAATAAGGTGCGGCATAACTGTGAATTTCCAGTTTTCCACGGCCAGTAGCAACGACATGCCATGGCCCCTGAAGCTTGAATTGTGTATGAATTTGAGCTGCTAGCTCTCTGTGCTCCTGGGCGGCCGGAGTGGTTAATTCCCTTACGCTCAATTGTGAACAGCCAACAACTTTTGGCAAATGATACAGGCCAATCAGCTCGTCGTTTTGTGCAAAATAACCGTGCAGGCTTTCACCGATCGCCAGCGTATGCTCTAGGTCCAACTCAAAGATGTCAGGTGCAGGAACGCTGACAATTTGCGCAAAACCACACGGGTTAATGCGTTGGAGAAAAGCAGGCGAGACAGCCCCTATAGGCATAATGTAATCAGCCTGATCTGTAGGCTGCTCCCCAATATCATTTTCCAAAATAATCAGGGACTTTTCGAATTCCAGTGCTTCGGTGGCGCTTTTTATGAGCTTTGATACCAAGCCAGAGGGCAGGCCAGCGGTTTCAGCCTCAACGATGCGTATTTTTTTGGGAACCAGCATTATTTGGATTACCCCCCTTTAAATTTCCTATATCTGTATAACGCAACCTTCTGGAATATATACATTTCTTCCACCATCCATTAGAGTTATCTCGAATTTTCCTCAAGGGGGCGGTCAGCGAATGCCTAGCACGCCGGAAAAACATGTTTTTATCGTCACTTATGGACGTTCCGGGTCGACTGTGTTGCAGCGCTTGCTGCAATCTTTGGACGGTTATTTTATTCGGGGCGAAAATAACAATACCCTTTACGCAATGTATTTGGCTTACCGCCGGGCTTATGAAGCACGATATAGTCACGGTAAAAGCAAAAGTGATCCGGCTGACCCATGGTACGGGGCAAACGATATTGATCCGCTCGCTTTTGGAAAAAAACTGGTGCGGCTTTTCGCTGATGAAATACTGCGGTCCCCAGCGGATGCGCGCGTAGTTGGCTTCAAAGAGATTAGGTTTCACGAAGCTGGCGGTGAATTATTTGAACCATTTCTCAATTTTATCGCTGAAAATTTCGAAAATAGTAAATTTATATTCAATATGCGACGCTGGCAGGATGTCTCGAAATCCAGTTGGTGGGCGACAATGGACCCGGCGCGGGTGCGAGAAATAATTGAAGGAGCCGACACTCTTTATGAAGCTTATGCAGCCAAAAATCCTCAGCGCAGCCATTTGATGCGTTATGAAAATTATGTGGGGCAGCCTGAGGCGTATGCACCTTTGTTTGAATTTCTCGGTGAACCGTTTGACGCTGAGAAAATAGCGCAATTGACCGAGAACCGGTTGGATCACGCGCGCAATGTTGTTGGTGGGCCTAAAGAAGGTCGAAGGCACTTAGAGACTTAGCATTTTAGGTGGCGTTGTGCGGTTAATTCCCGGTGCTACCCTGCCACAGGCCGGTTAACCGCGCTTTATTCTGCGCGAGCTGGGCTTCAATGTCAGCTGATGGAAGCCCCTTCGTTTCACCCCAGGCCTTGTCTTGCCGGTTAATGCTCACGATGGTCTTCTCCAGGGTGGTTTTGTCTTTTATCAATACATAGGCAAAATGTTTTTTGAAAAATGCAGCTTCGGTTCTGTTACGCTCTTGGCTTTCTTCAGGACTGAAGTCGTGGGAATGATACACAGCGGCACAGACCGCATAAACCTTGCTGTAGCCAGCATTTATGATGTCGTTCGCCCAAACCTGGTCTTCGCCAAAGTCGACTGGTTGATAGGGGATTTCCTGCCAGACAGAGCGCCGAAGAATGCTGTTATTGTCGCTATAAAAATGTAGAAACTGTCGCCAGCGTTCATCTCGATTTGCAACAAGCTTTTCATCGGTTTTCAAGTCAACACAAAGCGGCTTTTCCGCGAATTTATCGAAATGCGCTGTTAGGTCACGTTTTGTATAAGCTGAAGCCTCTGGATAGGCCAGGTGTCGCCCGAAGGCGCCGGCAGCCTGTGGATGCTTTTCCAAGCTCATCACAAGGTTATGAAGCCACTGGAGTGTTGCTGGCAGGGCATCATGGGTCAGGAACGCAACATACTCACCCTTCGTGAGCTCAACCCCTAAATTGCGCGTTGCGCCGTGGTTAAACTCGCTGGATTTAATCTGATGTAACGATACATTTTTGTTTTTGGTTACATATTTTTCTATCACAGCCAAGCTGCCATCCGTAGAGCCACTGTCGATCAACAAAACCTCAAATGGCCAAAGAGTCTCCTGGCTAACAACTGCTGCAAGCACGCGATCAAGAATTTCCCCCGCATTGAAAACAGGGATCACGACGGACACCTTTGGTTCATCGATGCTGTTCGGTTGCGCAGGCGTGTTTGTTGCGAATTCGCAAAGGCGTTCCTTAAGCGCGGTTTCTACAAGCTCGGCAGATGCCTTCCAGCTGAACCCTTTTACCCACCTGTAACCCGCTTTTGCCTGTGCGTTCCGCGCCGTTTTGTCTTCGAGCAGGGCCTCTATTGCGTCGGCTATTTTTTCAGGGTGAGGTTCAGCTAACGACACAGCGTCTGACGGGAAAATACATTCAGTACTGTCGCCCTTCAGTTCCACGATAGGCAAGCGGCAAGCCATCATTTCCTGCGGAATTAAGGAGTAGTTAGTTGCCGAAAAGACAACGCCAATGTCTGCGTTTTGGAAAATAGTGGCCAGCTCGTCCTGCGATGCAACACCGTGATCCCGGAACATGAAGGGGGCCTTGTGAAAACAAACGGCTCCGCCGAAAAAATCGACTTCAAATGCAACGCCCCGTTTGGCCAGTATTTCAAAGGCCAACATGCCAAGCTCCACAGCGCGCCTCGCAGTGAACTGTCGGCTGTAGAAAGCTATTCGGGGGATTTCGTTTTTTGGCTCTTGTTTTGGCGGATGATATATTTCCGTATCAGCGGCCAACCAAAAATGTCTGGCCCAGCGGCCATATTTTTCCTGCATAAGCTTGGCAAGCCAAGGACTGGCGCAAATGCAGTCCAAGTCCTGCTTGTAAGTTTCTTCTGCCGCCAGATAATTAGACCCCATGGCGTGGAAGCTCGGCTCAAAATCCTGAACAAAATAAAAGCGGCGTTTGAAGTTACTTGCAGATTGCGCCGGCCAAACGGTCCAGCAGTCGGTTGCGATTATGGCATCGCCAGCGGCTTGTTCGAAGCGCTCATCAAGGATTTTTACGTCGCCCGAAAAGAACTGAAAATATTTTTGAATATCATCATAGCCATTTTCGTCTGTGCGCTTATAACCCGGATTATTGATCCATATTGTCTGTGTATGGCCCATTCGCTCAAGAAAGCTAACCATCCGAAATATGGTCATGTGACCGCCGCCGCCTTTGGCAAAGTCTGGGATTACCCAGTGTATGTTCATGGCGCTGCTATCGAAACTACCATTTTTCGGCGCTGTTGGCACAGCTGGATAATCAGCCATTGCCCGAAGCGTATCATCGACAGGGAGTTTCGCCTCGGCGTCCAGTTTGGATTTTGCTTCGCGCACCACACCAGGATAAGGCCAGCGGAAGCCCAAGTGTATGCCTGACGTTAAATAGTGGGAGAGCGCATCATCTTCGCCTAACTTGATTGGTATGTCAGGGTTGTCAGCAAAATATCGTTTGCTGCTAAAATTTGGCGCTGGGTCATGGGCAAGCTTGGCGCCTTGTTCAATATAGAAAATAACCGGATTTTGGCCATTGAGCAGCTCTTCGCGCTGGTCTTTGTACCAATCGGTTTGGAAAACCATATTGGGTTGCCGGCCTTCCTTTATTCCGTGACGAACAAAATGAAAAAGCATGCTCAGCTTGACGCGCCGCAAGTCTGAATAATAGTTCCGGTACCATACTGTATCAAAGAGGCCACTTTCAGCTATGGTCCGCATTTCTTTAATCATTTGGGCGCTAGGCATGCCGTCAATTTTATCTTTTTGAAGCATGACGGGAAAGGCCGCCTTTCGCTCAAAACGGCCCTTTGTCAGGTGATAGGAAAGAGGATCCCTGCCGCTTGAAGCAACGTCCGGATATTCTTGTAAATACACTTCCGTTGAAAAAAAGCTCGAAGGTGAGCGCCCATTTTTCCAGCCGGTCTTGGCAAAATGCATCAAGGCTGGGCCCGTATATTTCCGCGCTCCCTTCGCCCGACTTTTGTACCAGTCTGGCTCAAAGTAGGGATTTGGTCGGCGATTATTTTTCTCGCCATACCGCACATAATGTTCGGCAGGATCCATTCCTGATCGGGCGGCATCCGGGTTTTCCCTGCGGTACCATTCTTCCTGCAGCAAGCCGCTGGCGCGCACGTCAGCAATTGCTTTTTCAAGCGGGCTGAGGATGCCGATCCTGGATAGTAAACTCCGGGCCATTCGTATACTCTTTTTTACCAACCTGGCGGCTGCGCTTGGGTTCAACTATAGTGTGGGCATTGGCCTGTCAAGTTTGCCCGTCCTTGAATGTGTTTTTGGTGCAGCCAATCGTTCGTAGGGGTTTCCACCATGAAAAAACGCTGGCGAATACCATACGTCAGCGGGACCAGATTTATTCCATTTCCTGATCATTGTCTGATGTTCCCGTTTCACGCGTTCAGCTTTTTCGCTAGATATATGGTCGTAACCACGGCTTTTGCTTTCAAAGTGCAACAGCGTGATAGCAGGCACATAGAGCGTTTTTTTGCCCGCTACGGCGAGGCGAAGACAAAAATCAATGTCGTTAAATGTCACAGCGAAATTTTCGGCGTCAAACCCGCCAACGGCCTCAAAGGCGTCTCGTCTACAGGCCAGAAACGCACCGGTAACGGCGCTCGATGTGTGGCAAAGCTGCGACCGGTGCATATAGCCGCCCACGCTTGGGCTTTGGCCGTGGGCCTCGTGTACGATGGCGTCTGAGGAGACAAAATTCAGCTGGTTAATCGTGACACCGCCATGTTGGATGCTGCCGTCTTCATATAAAAGCCTGGCGCCAATCGCGCCGACGTCTTTCCGCGCGAGATAACCTCGCAAAATATGATCCCAGCCCTGGTCCAGTGCTTTGGTATCATCATTGAGGAACAGCAAATACTCCGCGTCAGTCTTCGCGGCTGCAATGTTATTCAATTCGGCCCAATTGAAAGGCGCTTCGTGGCGAACTACCATAGTGGCACCGCCCGCCTTTTGCTCTGTGAGCCAACTCAGCATTTCCGCGTTTCTGCTGCCATTGTCTACGATAATTATTTCTGTCGCCGTGGGGTGCTTGAGCGTCTTCTTCAGGCTGTCGACACAGTCTCGTACCAAATCCAACTGGTCGCGAGTGGGGATAATGATCGCGAGCTTGGGGAGCGCCGGGTTGATCGGCCAGCTAATTGTGAATTTACTGCCTAGCGCGCCACTATAGGCATCGCAGTGAGGATTGGCGCTGGCGTTGATGCCTTGTGCTTCGAAATAGGCAGTAATCGGGCCCTTCAGGTCGCTTTTTTCATATGTGGCAAAAGCCCCATAATGCCAAAGAATATGGGGTATATGCTGGAAGGCTGACGAACCTTTCGAAGCCAAGACTTCAAGCCAAAGCTTGAAACTCGCTGCGGGCCCGCTTGTGATCGTGGAGGCAAAGTCCCGACGAACAGCAAAGGCCCGGGCGTACGAGGGGTCCTGGAGCAGCAACTCGGCATCAAAGCGCGCTTTACAGCAAGGCGCAAGCTTGCCCTCTCCAGCGAGCTCATAATCCGCGTATAGGATCACCGCATCCGGATTTTGGCGAGCAGTATGAGCGATCCAATCACAGGCTTTTTCGTTTAGCTCGCAAGCGGCTTCCACAAGCACAACATAGTCTGCCGTGCAGTTCGCCAATGTATCGAAGGAATAACTGCCGGTCGGAAGGGCGTGTGGTCCACGGTCCAAATAACAAACAGCGACAGAAGGTGACGCCATGTCAGGATCAGGCGTCGGTGTGTCTGGTACCGAATATTGTTCTTTATGTTGGGCATAGTCGGAGAGCGGATAACTGACGGCCTTGGCGATTTGTGGTAGTGCCGCCTCAATGCGGGCCAGCTGCGCGCGCAGGCCGTCTTCTGTACCTGCCTGTCTCATTTGGTGCCGGAGTTCAGATACTTCCTTAGCCAACCGCGCAGTATCAGTTACATGACGTGCCCTTATGGGGGCGAATTCCTTGGCAGGGCAGGCGGGTTGCCCGCTTTCATGGTCAAGAGCCATTACAACCAGTTGCTCAAACTCTCTGAGGTGTGTGGGGATTTGGTAAGTATGGTTGAAAGCCAACTTGCCGTCGCCGCCGTATTTTTCCTGAAGGTCCGGCCTTGGTCCGGCTGGCTTTTGCTGGCCAATGAAGGCCCCATTCACATAAAAATCGAGTGTGATGTTTTGGTCCGGGTCATCAGCGTTTAGTGCAAACCCGCGAATGTTGGTACCGGTAACTTCTTCAATTTTACCAATGAATTTAGTCGGTTTCTCAAGCGACATTTCCGATAATTTTTGCTGTAGCCACAGGGCGCCATAGCCGGTTTTTGCGGCGTCATATATCTGCAAAAAGCGGCTGTTGCCGGACAATAAAGCTACCGCTTCGACCCAGCTTGCCGGAGGTGTTGTAACGAGCTCGTTAAAGTGTGTTTTCAAGCCGTCTGCCAAAATCGCCTGCTCATCTGCAGTGTAGGGTCGCCAAAGCGGCCTTTTGCCAAGAGCGAGTGGTTCCAGCATGTTGCGGGCAAATTCAGCGGACCCAAGAAGTGATTTGCAGATCCCAAAGGGGCTGGAGCCTGTGCGTTTATTACTTTGGCCTCCGTGCTCTATCTCGCGGCCCAGGCACAAAAGAAAAAAGAAGCGCACATCGCCTTCTGAGCATTTACCGGGTGTTTTTTTGCGCCAACCAAACATAGACTGCGATCAATAGCTGCCTTCAGGGCCAAACTTGAGGATGCTCTTGAGATAATCGCCGTAGCTGTTGCGGTATTCGGCGGCAACAGCCTCCAGTTTGGTATCGTCAATAAATCCTGAGCGCCACGCTACTTCTTCTGGGCATGCAATTTTCAGGCTCTGGCGCGCCTCAATGGTTTGCACGAAATGGCTGGCCTGCAACAGGCTGTCCACCGTACCGGTATCAAGCCATGCTGTGCCGCGCGCCAGCTTCACAACATTCAGGTTTCCTCTTTGCAGATAGGCGTCGTTCACTGCAGTGATTTCTAGCTCTCCGCGAGGCGAGGGCTTAATTGATTTGGCGATATCAACCACTGTATCATCATAAAAATAGAGGCCGGTGACAGCCAAATTACTTTTCGGCTTGGCGGGTTTTTCTTCGATCGAAATCGCGCGACCTTCCGCGTCCATTTCCACAACACCAAATTCTTCAGGGTTGCCTACCGGATAGGCAAATACATAAGCCCCGTCAGTAACATTTCCTGCTTGCTGCAAATACTGGGTGAAACCGGCGGCATAGAAGATATTGTCGCCAAGCGCCAGCGCCGAAGCCTCGCCGTTTAGAAAGCTCTCTCCAATAAGGAACGCCTGTGCCAAGCCACCTGGCTCTGGCTGTTCCGCATAAGCAAGCTCAATCCCCCACTGTGATCCGTCGCCCAGAAGGTCACGGTAGAGCGGCAGGTGATTTGGGGAACTGATAATCAAAATTTCTCTGATGCCGGCAAGCATCAGTGTGGTGAGGGGATAATAGATCATCGGCTTGTCATAAACAGGTAGCAGTTGCTTGCTGATTGATCTGGTAATGGGGTATAGCCGCGTGCCCAGCCCGCCTGCCAAAATGATACCCTTCATAGTGTTTCCCCGACATGTATAAATTGATCGAAACTGTATGGCGCTGAGACTAGCTCAGTAGTCCGTCTTCTAAAAGGCGTTTCACGCACTTGATAGTGCTTTGTTGCCAGTTGGGCAAACTTATGCCGAATGTTTCCATAAGTTTGCTGCAATCCAGCCGCGAATTGGCCGGGCGTTTTGCCGGCGTTGGATAATTGGCAGTCGTGATGGCTTTTGTCGACGGAGTTCTATGGCCAAGGATGCCGCTTTCTGCGAATATTTTTTCCGCAAAACCGTGCCAGCTGGTGCTTCCGCTTCCCGCTAAATGATATATGCCGGCATAGTGTGAAGGACCGTCAGGCGTTCCAGTTTTTGCGATAATCGCCAACAGTGCATCTGCGATATCAGGCGCATAGGTTGGGTTGCCGTATTGGTCTGCCACGATGTTTAGGCTGTCTTTGCTTTGCGCAAGCCTAAGCATGGTTTTACAGAAATTGTTGCCAAAAGGGCTATAGACCCAAGCGGTCCGATAAATCATTGCATTTGGATTTGCAGCCATAACCGCAATTTCTCCGGTCAGTTTACTGCGGCCGTAAGCGCCTGTTGGGCCTACTTCATCGGTTTCCAAATATGCGCCATCTTTTTCGCCGTCAAAAACATAGTCTGTTGATAGATGCAGGAAGGGAACGTCGAGCTCAGAAGCAATTGTCGCGAGTGCAGCCGCGCCATCTGCATTTATGGCAGTTGCGGTGGCTTCGTTTTCTTCTGCCGCATCAACCGCTGTGTAGGCTGCGGCGTTAATGATCGCTGTTGGCTTGAAGGGTTTGATCACAGCACGCATGCGGTCTGTATCGAGCAGATCAAAATCCGGTCGGCCAGCAGCCATAAACTCAATATTCTCTTTTTTAGCGGCTTCCTTGAGCGAAAGCGCGACCTGGCCTGTGCCGCCTGCTACAAATACCCGCATCGATTAGCCCTTTTTCAAAACACCCTTGCGCTCAGCGGCGTGTGACCTCAGTGGCCCCCACCACCATTCGTTCTCAAGGTACCAATTCACGGTTTTCTCAATGCCGGTTTCGAAGTTTTCATCAGCTTTCCAGTCGAGCTCAGTTTCAAGTTTGGTGGCATCAATTGCATAGCGTGCATCGTGGCCCGGTCGGTCGGTTACATATGTGATTTGATCAGCATATTTGCTGTCTTTGGGGCGCAGTGTATCCAGCGTCTCGCAAATGCGGTTCACAACCTCAAGGTTGGTGCGCTCATTTCTGCCGCCTACATTATATTTTTGCCCCAAGCGGCCTTTGGTCAAAATCGTGAACAGGGCTTTGGCGTGGTCGTCAACATACAGCCAGTCGCGCACGTTGGAACCGTCACCATAAATGGGTAGTGGTTTACCTTCCAGCGCGTTGAGGATAACCAGTGGGATTAGCTTTTCTGGCAGATGGTAAGGTCCGTAATTGTTAGAACAATTGGAGATCACTACTGGGAAATCATAGGTTTCATACCAGGCATTAGCCAAATGGTCGGCCGAGGCTTTTGAGGCCGAATAGGGTGAGCTTGGGTCGTACGCTGTGGTTTCTTCAAACAGGCCATCAGCACCTAGGCTGCCGTATACTTCGTCGGTCGATACATTGAGAAAACGAAATGCTTCCTTGGCAGTGCCGTTCAGGCCAAGCCAGTGGGTGCGTGCTGCTTCTAATAAATTGAAGGTTCCAATGATATTGGTTTGGATGAAATCCGCAGCGCCGGTGATAGACCGGTCAACATGGCTTTCAGCGGCCAAATGCATCACGGCGTCGGGCTGATATTTATCGAAAATCTTATCAAGGGCTGGGCGGTCGCAAATGTCGACCTTTTCAAAATGATAATTGGGGCTGTCTTCGATTTCTTTCAATGACGACAAATTACCTGCATAGGTGAGCTTGTCGACATTGATGGCAGTGTGGCCCATATCTTTTACAAGATGTCGGCAAAGGGCAGATCCGATAAATCCGGCACCGCCTGTTACAATAATTTTCATCAGAAAATCCTTTATGCGCCGCTAAATATAAACGGTGAGGAGAAATCTTTAAGCCGGGGCAATTTGCGATCTTTGTCGGAAAGTGTTGCCGCCGCAGGGTCAATTTTCCAGTCGATATTCAGGTCTGGGTCATCAAAGGCAATGCCCGCGTCACAGTCTGGCGCGTAATAGCCTGTCACCTTGTAGCAAAACTCCGTGTCCGGCTCCAGCGTGCAGAAGGCATGAGCCAAACCTGGCGGCACCCAAAGCTGTTGCCAATTGTCCGCTGAGAGCTCCACAGTCAAGTGCTCGCCGTATGTGGGGGAACCAACACGCAGGTCAACCACCACATCAAGTACGCGTCCGCGCGGCACACGAACCAATTTGCCCTGTGTATGAGGTGGCGTCTGGAAATGTAGCCCCCGGATGACGCCCGCTTCGGCAGACAGGGAATGATTGTCCTGCACAAATATTGTGTCGGGTACATATTCGGCAAATTGGCGGGCGCTGAAAGTTTCCGAGAAAAACCCCCTGTTATCCCCGTGTCGTTTTGGCGAAAACAAATAAACGCCGGGCAGAGCCAGTTCCTCAGCAATCATAGAAGGTCCTAAATAAGACAGGTTTCAATAGTCAGGCCTTTATATTAAAAGAGTATCTGAATTGAAAGGCTGAACTGCTCGTGGCGGTTCCTAATTTTGGGCGCGGCGGTGCCTATTTTTGTAGGGTTACGGAGCATTATGTACGGCAATCTGGGTCCCGTTGAGCCGAATACCTTTAAGGAAAGATGCAAACACGCCTCTCGCGCTGTCGCGGCAGGCGAGAAGAAAAGCGCTGGTTGGCTGCTGGCGGCATACCCCGCTATATCAAGCAACCCTTTTCTGGAGATGCTTTATTCAGCGTCAGTAGAAAACGGATTTGGTTGCGTGCGCATGAAAAAATTGGCCCAGGCTGCCAAGTTGCCGCGGAAAACCAGAACGATAATACACTTACACTGGGTTCACCGGGCATTTGGAGCAAGTGGCAACATTGCCTCTATGTCGGCGCGAGATGCGAAAAAGTCTGTAGATGGATTTTTGAAGGGCCTGCGACGTGAACAGGATGCCGGCAGGCAAATTATGTGGACGGTCCATAATATAATGTCCCACTCAGCCGCATTTCCGGAAGAAGAGAGGGAGCTGCGTGCAGGTGTAGCGGAAATTGCAGATCATATCCATATTATGAACCCGAAGACGGTATCCCTTTGCGCGCCGCTTTATGCCCTGCCCAAAAATAAGATATTTGAAGTGGCTCATCCCTCTTACCTCGGGATTTACGAAGATACGCTTTCGAGAGATGAAGCCAGGCGTGAGTTGCGGCTGTCGCTAGAAGATAAGGTGTTCCTGATTTTTGGTCGGCTTGGTGCATATAAGGGCACTGAACGGTTTCTTGGTCAGATTGACCATCTGCAAAACCGAGTTGGCGGAAAAGCGAAGCTTATCATAGCCGGTAGCGGCATGGAGCCGGCGGTCGAACAAGGGCTACGCCCCCTTGCCGAAGGGCGCAGCGACGTGATGCTTGATACAAGTTATGTGGATGACGCGCATGTTCAGCGATATTTTCGCGCGGCCGATGTTGTTGTTTGCGGCCAGAAGGCCGGGCTTAACTCAGGTGTGGCGCATACGGCAGCGAGTTTTGGCTGCCCGGTGGTGGTTAGCCAAAATCTTGTGCCGTCACTGGGGGGAGCCGAAAATTTTGTCTTTCCGTTTGAAGCGGAAAACCCGGCATCTATTGTCGATGCGTCGATCGCAGCGTTGCAAGCTTCAGCGGCTCCAGATCGTGCCCAATTGCTTGCGGAGTGGGCACGTGAGCGAGCGCCAAACGTAATGTCGAAACGGTTTTTTGAAAAACTGCGAGCGAGATTGTCGTAGGGCGGCCAGTTAATACTGGCTGCTTGGGCCTGACGACTTGACCTCCAAGGCCTTCTGCGGGATAGTCAGTTTACAAATAACATATTGATATAATAAAGGTTTTTAGGGTTTTAGATGAAAAAGACGATATTTCCAGTGATACTGTCAGGCGGCGCAGGCTCTCGTTTGTGGCCGCTATCGCGTTCTAAGTACCCAAAACAATTTTTGCCGATGCTTGGCAACAAGAGCCTGTTCACACAGACGCTGGAGCGAGTAGGCACGGCCTACGGTTTTGGCACACCACTGGTAGTGGCGAACGAACATCACCGATTTATGGTGAACGAACAGGCCAGCAAAGCAGACATTGAACTGGAATCAATATTATTGGAGCCGGTTGGGCGAAATACTGCACCAGCGGTTGCGGTTGCGGCGCTAAAGGCAGCTGAGATTGACCCGGATGCGCTGCTGCTGTTTTTGCCGTCTGATCATGTGATCCTTGATACACCGGGTTTTCATAAAGCGGTGAGCGATGCAGCGTGCGCGGCCAAGCAGGGATATCTGGTGTGTTTTGGTATGACACCGACCCGGGCCGAAACGGGCTATGGTTATATTGAGCAAGGCGAAGAAATTGATGGTGCCAAAGGCGCACGGGTTATCAACGCTTTTACCGAAAAACCGGATGAAACCACCGCGCAAAAATATCTGGACGAAGGCGGGTATTATTGGAACAGCGGCATGTTTATGTTTGCGGCAGGCACCATTTTGGCGGAATTTGAAAGTCTTCAGCCGGAAATGCTCGCAGCTTGCAGAAAAGCACTGGCGACGGCAGAACCTGATTTGAATTTCCTCCGTATGACGGAAGCCGATTTTGGCGCGGTTCCCGCAGACAGCATTGATTATGCCATCATGGAAAAAACAGATCGTGCCGCAGTGTTGCCTGCAGAATTTGGTTGGTCAGATGTCGGTAGTTTTTCAGCGCTTTCTGATGTTCAGGAAGCTGATGCCTGCGGTAATGTTACCGCTGGCGATATTATGAGTACCGACACTAAAAACTGCTTCATCCATAGCGATGGGCATCTGGTTAGCACCGTGGGTGTTGAAGACCTTATCATTGTGGCGACCGACGACGCGGTTATGGTGGCAAAAAAAGATCAAGATCAGGACGTTAAAAAGATTGTGGACCGGCTAAAGGCTGAGGGCCGCGCCGAAGCTGATTTCCATAGCACTGTGTACCGCCCTTGGGGCAATTACCGCACGCTGGCCCTTGGTGAGCGCTATCAGGTGAAAGAAATTGAAGTTTACCCCGGCAAGCGTCTTAGCCTGCAAAAACACCACCACAGGGCCGAACACTGGGTGGTGGTTGAAGGTTCAGCTGTTGTAACACGCGACGAAGAAATTTTGCTGCTCAGCGAAAACGAAAGTGTTTATCTGCCTCTTGGTGCCAAACACCGGCTTGAAAATCCGGGGAAAATTCCGCTTAAGCTTGTAGAGGTTCAGTCTGGCAGCTATTTGGGTGAAGACGATATCGTGCGCTTCGAGGATGATTTTAACCGCGAATAAAGCGCGGTTGCGGTGGCCCAATCGGCCCGTCAGAAATCTTATTTGAAACTTATAAATTCGTCTAACTTGGCTGCTGTTGCGGGGTCTTCTGCTGCAAGCGCGAGGTTTGCCGTTAACCAGCCTATTTTGCTGCCGCAATCAAAGCGTTTGCCGTCAAAATCAAGCGCGTGGAACGGTTGCTCGCCGATCAGCTTTGCCATGGCATCTGTTAGCTGAATTTCGCCGCCTGCGCCAATTTGCTTGTCCGCCAGATGCCCCATTACTTCGGGCTGCAAAATATAGCGGCCAACAACCGCTTTACAGGACGGAGCGTCCTCAGGGTTTGGTTTTTCCACCAGCCCTTTCACTTCTGTAAGGCTGCCAGAATGTGCGCCGGGTGTGATAACGCCGTATTTGCTGGTGTCCTCGCGTGCGACTTCCATTGTCGCTACAATGTTGCCTCCAACCTTTCCGTAGGCCTCAACCATTTGCTTCAGTGTGCCGGGTTTGCCCTTGATCAGGTCATCGGGCAGGGCAACAGCGAACGGGTCACTTTCGGTGAAATGGCGCGCACACCATATGGCGTGTCCAAGCCCACGCGGCTGCATTTGCCGCACATAGTGAATGCTGCCTTCAGGCAACAACATGGATCGGGAAATTTCGAGCGCTTCTTCTTTGCCTTTTTCCTGGAGAATTTTTTCCAGTTCATAAGCATGGTCAAAATGGTCTTCCATCACCTGCTTGTTGCGGCCTGTGACCAGCATAATTTGGTCAATGCCCGCTTCCAATGCCTCTTCAACTGCATATTGAATAAGTGGTTTATCCACTACCGGCAGCATTTCTTTCGGAATGGCCTTGGTGGCGGGTAAAAACCGTGTACCAAGCCCCGCGACCGGGAAGACAATCTTTTTTACAGGCTTACTCATGTATCTCTCATCCAAAGCAGTTTTGGTAACCAAAATCAGGCAAGTGTTACAGTGCACCCAAATAGTCACGGGTTAAAACCTTGCCTTCTTCAACGGCGGGCTGATCAAATGCGTCAACACCCATCAGGTGCGCTGTAATCACTGTTTCAAGCATGAAGGAAGCGAAAAGGCCACCCAAATTTTCTTCTGACAGGGTATCGATGACAATTTCCCGTACAGTGCGGCCCTTGGCGCGCAGCGTGTCCTGGGTGGCTCGCGATTGGCAGGTAACCATGTCGCCAATGGTGCGGTTCGCCATATAATCAAGCCCATATTCTGAGGCTTTCAGTGCATCGATGCGTGGCCCCGAGCCGTAGCTGGGTACAGTAATGAGGGTGCAGAATTTGTCATTGGGGCCATCAAGGAAAAGCTGCAGCTGGCTGTGCTGGTCGACGGGCCCTACCGCCCGGATCGGTGTGGTACCCATCCCGTCTTTGCCAAGGCTCTCGGCCCACAATTGCCCATGCCAACGGGTGAAGGCACGCAAGCTTTCAGCGTAAGGCATGATCAGCGTTTGTGTCACACCTTTATGCTCTGCCAGCGTATGCATGAGCGCTGCGCCTACAGTTGCCGCTACTGCCCGTGGTTCGCGACCAAAAGCCTTGGTGATCTCCGCGGCGCCTTGCCTAAAAGCCTCTACTGAAAGCCCAGCAACCGCGACAGGCAGCATGCCTACGGCGGTTAATACACTGAAGCGCCCGCCAACGTCGGTTGGGTGGTCGATGATTATGCTGCCAAGTTTTTCGCCGTAGGTGCGCAGTGCACGCGGGCCGGGTTCGGTTATGAAGGAGAAATGTTCAGCCAGTGGTTTGTTGCTTTTTGCGGCTTCCAGCCATGCCCGGCAGGCTAATAATTGGGCGAGCGTTTCGCCAGTAGAGCCGGATTTTGAAATAGCCAAAATATGGCAGTCCCTCGCATCAAGCGAGCGGAACATAAGATCCATCTCAAATGGGTCTAGGCTGTCAGGCGTGTGAATTTGTGTCTCGCTGCTTTCCCTAAAACGTGCGATAGCCAGGGCCGCTTGTGCGCCGAGGCTGGAGCCGCCAGTGCCCAGCAGGATTAAATGTTTGAAACCTGATTTTATATGCTCGGCCAACGATGTGATCTGGGCTTCGTCTGGTGCAGTTGGAGGCTGGTTTACGCAGGGCAAAAGTCCGTTCGCCGCCAAATTCACAACATATGCTGTCGCCTTTTCGAGGTTGGCATTGTAGGCGGCCTCAATACCGAGAGACTGAAGCTGGTTTTCAAGGGGTTCGGTGCCAAACGAAAAGCTGAACATGATAAGGCCTTACAGGTTTGCTGGCTCTCTCGCAGCAGCAGTTTTGAAATATATGGTTAACAGTTTTTAGGTTGGTGGTGGGCGCATAGTAAAGGAAAATCAGATAAATAGCGTGCTGCCTTTTTTAGCGAGGGGCAACTTCCTTGGGGTGGTAGCCGCTTCGGAACCACAGATTAAAGGCCCATTTTTCACCTGCTTCAACCGGGGCGCCGCCATGCAGGCTGTTGGGGTGACGCACATCCGTGCCCGGCAAGCAGTTATGGAAAACCACGAGTTTGCCCCGTTCGGCCGGAACACCAACCTTCAGTTTTGGAAACACAGTGGCACCGCCCTTTTGCGGCGTATTTAAATAACCAAGCACCGTGATAAGGCGCTGGCCGCCACTTCGCCATGTGCGTTTGCCGTTTGGTGTTTTGGGATCAAAAGCATCAAAATGCGGACGATATTCGGCGCCTTCGCCGTAATGGATCACCTGAAACCGTTCCGAATGAGCGAGCGGGATACCCACTAGCGCAGACACCCGCTGTGCGACCCGCAAGCATGCCGGGTCGGCGTCATGGTCCAGCCAGCACAGGTCGTTGGTCCGGCCTTTTGACACCACCCCTTTTTTTGCCCCGGCCACAAAAGCACGGTTCATGCCTTCACCTGTCGCTCTGGCAATCAAATGGCTGCATTCAGCCGGTGAGACAAAATTATCAATCGTATAGATACGCGGCTCGAGGTTTAGATCAATGATTGCCCGTTGCATCGCTAGCTGCTCTATTCATAATTGAAAATGTGCCTTTAAACATGCAGTCTAAAGTGTATTCACGAATGCGCCAGCCCCAATATTGCGCTGAATTAAACTTCAGCGCTTTTCATGCCCCAGCAACAGAATACACGGTGTGGCGTGATAAGCGGCTCGTCGGGGAAGTCGCTGGCCAAAAGGGCTGTTAGCTCCTCTTTGAAGGCTTCGCGTGCAAGGGGCTCTAGCGCGGCGATGCCTGCGCTTGCTTCAATTCGGTGAACCCATGCGGTACGGCTATAGACTGCAGGTTCGTCATAGCTGAAGCTTTGGATACCAACAAAACCGGCTTCCGCGAGGTCCCTAAGCCACAAGGGGTAAACGCCGTTGCCGCGCGCCCCAGTCCATTTGGGCGCATGTTTTACGATCAGATCCTCGGTCGCTTCGACCATGTTTCCGCCGAACGCCAGCCAGTCATAGTGGCACATGAGCATATAGCCGCCGGGCTTTAAAATTCGGCGCGCTTCGTTCGCCGCTTTGCTGCGATCGAACCAGTGCCAGCACTGGCCCGCGGTAACAAGATCCTGACTGGTATTTTGAACACCAGTTTCTTCAGCGTTCTGTTGCCGGAATTCGGTTTTGAGGCCGCTTTCTGTTGCCAAACGTCCCGCCGCAGCCAGCATGTCGGCGTCAATATCAAGGCCAACTGAATTGAGCCCCATCATGGTCGTCGTTCTTGCGAGTGTGCCGGTGCCGGTGCCCAGGTCAATATGGTTCATACCTGTTTTAAGAAGCCCCTCGACGGCCAGCCGCGCATACATAGAGGCGGGAAAGCCCAATCGGTGCTCGGCATAGCTATCGGCTGCACGACCAAATTCCGGTTTTTCCATCAGTTTTGTTTCGCCCTGCCAGGTCAAGCTTTGCTCCTTAAGTTTAGTTTCCCGTCGACGTTAGCACAATATTTGGCGCTTTGTCGCGACTGGAAAGCCACAAGTTGTGTTTTGTCGCTAAAAAGCGGGTGACAGCCACGACCGAGTGGCTTACACTTCGGCCAGATCAAGTTTCAGTGTTTTCCGGGGAGTTTATTATGGCCAAATTGATGAAAGGTGCGCTGGTTTCAGCACTGCTGCTGGTGGGTGGCATGCAAGCTACAGCGCAGGATGCGTCTGCCTATGATGGTACCGGCGTAAAACCACCCAAAGAATTGCTTTTGAAAGAGGGCCGTACGATTGGCGATATTCGGCTGCCTAAGGGTACTGGCGTTGACGCCAAAAAATCAGTACTCCTGGGTGGTGGCACCAATGCATTTGGTAAAATTTTCGCGAGCGTTAAAGCAGACAGCGACAAGGTGGCACGCTTTTTCCTTGATACGATGCCTAGTGACGGTTGGGAGCTGATTAGCGAGTTTCAATCTGATGATGTCACGTTTGTTTTTCAGAAACCAACACGTGTTGTGCTTGTCCTTATCGAACGCGGGAAGCGCACGACCGATATGCGCATTACGCTGACACCGCGTAGCTAGCAGCGTTAAATCTCTAACAGCAGTTATTTTGGGCTTCAGCAGGTTGGTTGAAGCCCTTTTTTATGCACCAGTGTTCAGGCGATCAACTTTTGTTGGAGGCTTTGGTGGCAGCTTTTTCAGCTTTGAATTTCGCCGCATGGCCTTTAATTTCTCGTTGCTTGCCGCGTGCGACGGCGAGAGCGTCTGCTTCAACATCCTTTGTGACCACACTGCCTGCTGCCACAATCGCGCCGTCGCCTACAGAAACCGGAGCCACAAGCGCCGAGTTCGACCCAATGAAAGCACCCGCTCCAATTTTGGTTTCATATTTGAGGAAACCATCATAGTTGCAGGTGATGGTTCCGGCGCCCACATTCGCCGCTTCGCCGACGGTTGCATCGCCGATATAAGACAGGTGGCTAACCTTTGCGCCTTTGTCGAGTGTGGATTTTTTGATCTCAACAAAATTGCCAACCTTCGCGCCTTCGCCAATGTCCGCGCCGGGCCGCAGTCGAGCGAAAGGCCCTACCGTCGCATCAGCACGGATATGAGTACCTTCAATGTGGCTGAATGCTTTGATAACGGCACCGCTTTCCACCCTGACGCCCGCACCAAAAAAAACGTTTGGTTCTATGGTAACATCAGCGGCGATCTCTGTATCAGCACTGAAATATACGCTTGAGGGATCGGTCATGGTTACGCCAGCGTCCATGGCGGCTTTGCGCCATTTTTGTTGCTGTGCGGCTTCCGCTGCTGCCAGGTCTTCGCGACTATTGATCCCCATAACTTCTTCCTCCTCTGCCACAATAACCGGCACGGTAAAGCCGCTTTGGCGGGCCAGGGCCACCAGATCGGTTAGATAATATTCGCCTGCTGCATTGTTGTTTTCAAGAGCGCCCAGCCAATGGCTTGCTTGCTCGCCTTCAATAAGCATCACGCCTGAATTGCAAAGGCCAATAGCAAGCTCATCAGCGCTCGCATCCTTATATTCCACGATGCGATCAAGTGCGCCGCCTTTGTCGGTAACAAGGCGGCCATATTTTGCCGGGTCTTTGGGGGAAAACCCAAGGACCACCAGCCCGGCACTTTTTTGGCCAAGCGCCGCGATCATGGCTTGCATGGTCTGGGGTGCTATGAAAGGCGTGTCGCCAAACAGGACCATTAGGTCACCAGTAAACCCCTCAAGTGCCGAAAGAGCAGTGCGTGCCGCGTGGCCTGTGCCGTGTTGTTCCGTTTGCGTAACAAACTCGTAATCGGGATAGGCCGCATGCAGCTGTTCTTTGGCGGCGCCAACCACCAGCAGTGTTTTCGCGGCACCGAGTGTAGAAACAGTATCCAGCAAATAACCAAGCATGGGTTTGCCAGCAATTTCATGCAGCACTTTATGCTTGCGTGATTTCATGCGGGTGCCTTGGCCAGCAGCCAGAATTATTGCAGCAAATGGCTTGTTAGGCATAGGTGGTATAATTCCTGAATTTCGCTGTGACGCCCGCAATAGCGGTGCGGGGTTTGTTTCCGCCAAACCTTAGCCTGTGATGGGGCTCAACGGGAAGCTTTTTTGGAGGTTTCAGCTTGTATCGCTTTTTTGGCTTTTCCTGCGCGGTATGTTTCCACCATAGTTTTGCATGGAATTAAGTGCCAACTTGACTTGCTGTTTTTGCGCGCGGCGCGGCGATCTAGCCGCTGCCAGTTCCACTGCATGATTTTATGTTTCAGCGCTTCAACGCTGTTAAGGGGTAGGCCGGGCCAAGGGCTGAAAGGGTTGTGGCGGCTGTAAGCCCAAATCTCCAGGCGCGAGGCTCCTGCTTCCGCTTGCCCGCGTCCGTGAAATCCGTTGGTGTTTGCAATCACCAGAGTGCCCGCTTTGGCAGTGATCCCTTCCGGCTGCCCAAGGCCCATTTCCGCGAGGTCGGCGGGGGAGGCCCGCAGAGACCCTTTTTCAGAATATTTGTCATTGATATGGGCGGCACCGATTGACCGCTTATATTCCCATGCGAGGCGCTTGAACGTAAGGCGTGATGAACCCCGCACATAAGTGAAGGGACCTTTGGCCTGCGTTACGTCTTCGAGAAAAAGCCAGGCTTTGATGGTGGGATGAAATGTGTCCAAATGCATGTTTTTTTGCGGGTCAGGTGCTGCGCCCCGGTACCCGTTATGAATGCGCTGGATGTACTGTATGGAATGTGACCATTTGGCCCCCGCATAGGCCAAATAGCGACGGTATGTGGGGTTTCTGATGGCTTCGCTTGTTTGCGGCAATTGTGCGAGGGCGGCCTTGTTCAGAAGAATGCGCTGGGTTGCGGTGTCGCCCTGGGTCATCTGTCGTACATCACCGCTATAGTCCCCAACTTCGCGGCTGATTTTTTCTGCGTCATCAGAGCTGATGAAGTTTTCAATCAGAATAAAGCCGTCGTCGTGAAATTGTTTTCTGTAAGCTCGCGGCATCAGTGGCATAAGCAAAGCCCAGCGAAACTGTGCTGCCATATGTGCCGCCAGCACCCTAAATACATGCAGCCCCAGTATGTTCAACAGCTTGGACCCAAGAATGGGATTGGCCTTAAAGGACTTTGCCTGAGTGCCCAGCGCCAATATCCAAATTGGCAACATATAAATTTTCTTCAGCGTCTGCATCCGCTGTTTCTTACATATTAAGCCGTGGCCGGAAAGGGGCCATTCATTTTGTCGCAGGCTGCAGGTTTAGGTCGTGAAGATAGCGAGACAAGCTTATGAAGGCTTCCTCGCGTTTTTCGGCAATAAAATGTGCCAGCGGCCTATCGTCTGCCTCCCCTGGCTGAATATCAAGCGGGGACAGTTTCACACCAAGCTTTTCTTCAACCCAGGCAATATCGTCGGTGTACTCGCTGCAGCCCTGGTTGAGATAGCTATAGGGCAGGGCGAATTTTTCGCCGGTGATTTTGCGGGCATTGCTTATCAGGTGTCTTTCGCGCTTTCGGTTGGGCTTGCCGTCCACATAGATAGGTAGGTCTTTATTGATGGCGTTTAGATAAAAAGTAGCTGGCCACGACAGCGTGTCATTTTTACGGTCCACGGTGAGTTTGTCATATAATTCGTCGTCAAAACCCATCTGGTTCAAAACATCCGCGACAATGCACTGACGGTGCAATGTCTTTGGCGCAAAAGCCTTCACAGTGATGTTTTCGGCACCAAAAACATTATAATACGGTTCCAGTCGAGCGCGGTAGAGCGGCGCAGGTGGGTCTTTCAGCAGCTTGCCCAGCCTTTCCCCTTTGCGGATTTTTTGCTGGATTATACTGTTTATATGCGCTCGTGGAGGCCGCACATAAGCGAGAATTTTCACTTCGTCAAACATGGAATGAAAAAACCGGGAAAGCGCTCCTACGTCCAGGAGCGGAAGTGCGGTAGCGTCCTCGCCCGAAATCAAAGTGGTCGGTTCGGCAATAGTGGACAAATCATTCAAAAGCCGTTTTGAGGTGGCTTTTCTGGCGCGGGCAAATTTCTCCGGGGTGTCGTGACCACTCAGTTGATTAACCAGCAGTTTGTGCTGGTCCGGGCCAAATATACCACATAATGCACGCGAAAAGTTAGCGGTAAACGCAGGATAATGAAGCCCGTGTTTCAGGCCAATCCCCCGATTTTTATGCAGCGTTTCCTGAACTGCCGTGCTGCCGGTTTTGTGCAGGCCAATATGAAGGATCAGTTTTTTCATAAATAAGCACTGGCGCTTTTTTTATACATATACAGTCATTTTTCTGTTTTTTTCGCCATCGTCGCTTGCGAAAACGATCGGATTTTTACTGCTCATGGAAAATATCATACATATTGCTGTGTTTTTCTTTTGAAAGTAGAAATTCATCATCTTCTGGGTAATATTTCGCTAGCTCAGGCTTTGCGCCAGCGAACTTCTTTATCGCATCCATGGATGCCCAGATGGTAACCAGTAGGAAATGCGCTTTGCTTTCTTCGTTCCGACGCTGGAAATATAATTTCTCTAACCCGTCTACCGAGCCATAATCGGGCGCGGCGCGTTCGATCATGAATTTTTCATAGGCATCCGCTTTTTCAAGCGCTACCTCTCCGTGCCATGTCCGCATGATGGTCATAACTGCCCTCTTTCTCAGTGATCGAGTCGCTCACGAATCACTGCTTGTCATAAGCTTTGATGAAGCCGCGAATATCATCCAGAAATTTGATGCGGCTAGGTTCGTGCACATACATCATGTGGCCAGCCTCATAATATGTATAGTGCACCCGGTCTTTCACAATGTCGGCTTCTGCCAGCGCATTTTCTGCCCCAAAAAAGGGCGTGGCAAAATCATAATATCCTGATGTTACCAGCACATGCATGTCGCTGTTTCGGCGCATGGCCTTGCCCAGATAGGGGATCACATTGATAAACCGCCCGCCATTTGGCACACCGTTTTTGCCCCAAATGTTCCAGTTCCATTTCCAGCGCTTTTCTGAGCGCGCCGAAGTGTTATAGCGGCGTTTTTCCAGCTTCACGCCCATAAAATTGCGGATGTGATCATTGATCGCCACGGTGAAGGCATTGCCGGATGCGTATGCAAATGGGTCACCTGAAAAATTCTCGCCAACAGCCGCTGGTTCTTCACCCAAGTAGCGGCTGTCTAGCCGCCCCACAACTTTGCCTTCATCGCGCATCAGCTCTTTGAAAAACCGAAACACATGAATGCGCATGTTGGTGGCCTTGAGGTATGATTTTTTAAGGCCCGTGTAGGCGTGCAATTTGTCAATAAGCGCGCTTTCTTCCGCCGCGGTCAGCCGATTGCCTGCGATCAATGCCTTGGCATACTCGCCAGCCGCAAATGTGCGCACTTCATTAAGGAAAGCTGTAAGGTCGGCGGGTTTCTCGCCAGGAAGCTGGTTGTGATACCAGGCGGTGGCGGCATAGCTTGGCAAAAACGAGACATAGCTCATGATGCTGCCGTCCTGAATGCGGCTGTTCTGGTAATCCAGTACAGCGCTGATCAACATAATGCCGTTAAGGCCGATGTTGTGCTTGTTGGTAAGCTCATCCGCCAGCACAGAGGCCCGCACGGTGCCGTAGCTTTCGCCCGCTACAAATTTAGGGCTGTTCCAGCGGTTATTGTCTTCTACCCATTGGCGGATGAAACTGGCTACAGATTTTGCATCTTCCATAACACCCCAGTGATTGCGTGGATCTTCCTTATCCAAGGCGCGGCTAAGGCCCGTGCCGATAGGGTCAATAAACACAAGGTCAGTCACGTCGAGAATGGTCTCTGGGTTATCCACAACATTATATGGGGGGGCGCCGTCATCCGCAGGGTCAGACGGGATCAGCACTCGTTTCGGGCCAAACACGCCCATATGCAGCCACATGGACGCCGAGCCCGGCCCGCCGTTAAACACAAATGTTACAGGCCGTGTGCGGGCATCATCCACATCATCCTTGATATATTGGTAAGTGAAAAAGCTTGCAATGGCTTTGCCGTCTTTGCCGTAAACAAACGTATCGCCAGCCACCGTTTTATAGTCAACGGAGGTGCCGCCAAACTGGCCCGACTTCTCGCCCTTGAAGATCATGGGTTTTGTTATCTCGGGGTTGCCGTAGTCCTTTGCTTTGTCGCCTGCTGTTGCTGAAAGCGAAAATGAAAGCGCTGCAATAATGCCAGCCAGAATGAAATGTTTCACTGTGGTTCCCTCCCGAAAAAATGCCCGCCCTTTGGTATCGCGGAACCGGGCAACAGCAAAGTAAAAATTGTTTGAATGTGACAACTATGGAATTAGCGCGCACCGACCAGCGTTGGGCGTTCGCTGCTGACAAGTGTTTTCAGAAAATTGGCGACACTTTGCATCGGGGCATGGTTTTCCAGATCTTCATGAATGGTGAGCCACAGTTCACGCAAAACAGATATCTCGCGTGGCAATACGGTGGTTAGCGCTTTCATACTGTCGGCAACAAAACAAGGTAACAAGGCAATGCCCAGGCCTGCTTCGGCGGCATTGGCTTGTCCGGTTACACTGGTGGTGCGGAAAATCACATGTGGGTCACTAATGGCTTTATCCAGCATTCTAAGTTCTGGAATGGGCAATAAGTCATCCACATACCATATGAAGTGATGCTGTTTCAGATCAGCCAACCGCACGATGGGCGGATGCTTTTGCAGATAAGCTGGTGCCGCATAGAGCCGCAAACGGTAGTCTCCCAGCTTCTGGCTAACCACACGCCCGAGTGCCGGTTTGGCCAGGGAAATTGCAGCATCGGCTTCACGCCGGGAAAAGGCGGCCTCTCGCGTTTCTGCAACCAGCTCCAGCCCAATACCCGGATGTCGGGCACGAAGACTATTACAGTGGCGGGCAATAAACTGGCTGCCAATCGCCTCTGGTGTAGCCAGCCGCACAGTCCCAATTGGGCCCGTCGCAGCCGGGGTAATTTCGTCCATCAGCTCAAGCGAATTAGCTTCCATCTTTTCAGCATAATTCAACAACCGGCGGCCTTCTTCCGAAAGCACATAAGCCCGGTTTTTGCGGGTAAAAAGGGGAATGCCCAGGCTTTCTTCAAGCGCTGCGATACGGCGTGCCACCGTGGTATGGTCAACGCCCAGCCTAAGTGCTGCGGCTGATAATTTGCCGCGCCGGGCCAATTCCAAAAAATACCTTAAATCGTTCCAGTCAAACATTGGGGCGGCCCTTATTTTGCGCTATCTATTAATGTGCAAAAATGCAGAGTTTAACGCGCAAACTCTCGCAGTGACATGCAATATTGCACATTATAGGATGCTGGGCAAATGATGGGCGCGTCGCCCTATAAATTGGCGCAATGCCCGGTTTGGAAAGCAAGGAATTCCACCATGTACGAACATCATCACTATATTGCCGGCGAAACTGTTACTGGCACATCCGGCCGTTTTGGCACGATTTTCAATCCTTCAACCGGAAAAGAGCAAGGCAAGGTTGCCTTGGCGTCAAAGGTTGAGGTTGAAGCGGGTATCGCGGCGGCTGAGGCCGCTTTTCCGGCATGGGCAGCCACATCAGTGGTAAAGCGCGCGCGCGTTATCCAGGATTTGGTGCAGGTGCTGTACCGCAGAAAGGACGAGCTGGCTGAAGCCCTGTCCCGTGAGCACGGCAAGGTATTTTCTGATGCGCAAGGCGACGTGCAACGTGGGCTGGAGGTCGCTGAATTCGCAGCTGGCATTCCGCACCTCATTAAGGGTGAGTTTTCCGACAATGTCTCAACCGGCATTGATATGTACAGTATGCGTAAGCCGCTGGGCGTGGTGGCGGGTATCACGCCGTTTAATTTTCCGGCGATGATCCCCCTTTGGATGAGCTGTATGGCCATTGCTTGTGGCAATACCTATGTGTTGAAGCCGTCTGAGAAAGACCCGTCTGCGCCTATGCTGATCGCAGACTGCTGGCGCGAAGCTGGTCTGCCTGACGGTGTGTTCAACGTGGTCAACGGCGACAAGGAAGCCGTTGATACGGTCTGCACTGACCCGCGCGTTAAGGCTGTGTCTTTTGTGGGTTCCACGCCTATCGCCCAATATGTGTATGCAACGTCTACTGCCCACGGCAAACGCTGTCAGGCGATGGGTGGGGCCAAAAACCATATGGTGATTATGCCGGACGCTGACCTGGACCAGGTGGCTGACGCCCTGATTGGGGCAGCCTACGGTTCTGCGGGCGAACGCTGCATGGCCATTTCGGTTGCAGTTTGCGTGGGTGACGCTGTAGCTGACAAGCTTGTTTCGATGCTGAAGCCCCGCGTAGAAGCGCTGAAAATCGGCCATAGCATGGACCCAGAAGCCGAATTCGGCCCACTGGTGACCAAAGAACATATGGCCAAAGTGCAAGGTTATCTGGATTTGGCGGAAGAAGAGGGCGCCACCATTGTGGTGGACGGTCGCGGCTTTAAGAATACTCAGGAAGGTTTTGAGGACGGCTATTATTTGGGCGGATCGCTTTTTGATAATGTCTCGGCTGACATGCGCACCTACAAAGAAGAGATTTTTGGCCCTACGCTCCAGATCATGCGCACTAAGTCATTTGACGAAGCGGTTGCCTTGCCGTCCATCCACGAATTTGGTAACGGCACCAGCATTTATACCCGCGACGGTGACGCTGCGCGGGCCTACGTGAACCGGGTTGAAGTGGGCATGGTCGGTGTGAATGTACCGATCCCTGTGCCGCTGGCGTTCCACACTTTTGGCGGCTGGAAAAACTCGGCTTTTGGTGACATCAACCAGCACGGTATGGAAGGCGTTCGTTTTTATACCAAAACCAAGACCGTAACCTCGCGCTGGCCCACTGGTATCCGCTCGGGCGCAGAATTTGTAATTCCAACGCTCAACAGTTAAATTACAGGCCTTGGTTCGCCCTGTGAGCCGAGGCTATTATTTTGGGGATTGAAAACAGGAATATAATAATGTTTTCAATTATATAACTGTAATTTTGGATGGCGGCGCCTTGCCGCCATACACGACAATCTGGGGAGACGAATCTCATGAAGCTAAAAAATATTCTTTTAGGAGCCGTAGCGCTTACGGCGCTAGCGGCCTGTTCACCACAAGGTGATGCAAATTCTGATAACAGGGTGTCGGCTATTTCAACTGACAATACGCCTGCTCTCGATATCCAGTTTGAAATTCCTTACGAGGAATTCACACTTGCTAACGGCCTGCGCGTGATTGTGCATGAAGACCGTAAAGCGCCGATTGTATCGGTGGGTGTTTGGTATCATGTTGGCTCGAAAGATGAGCCAACAGGCAAAACCGGTTTTGCCCACCTGTTTGAGCATTTAATGTTCAACGGTAGTGAAAATTACGACGATGAATTTTTCAAACCTTTTGAGGCCGTGGGCGCAACTGCGATGAACGGCACCACATGGTTTGACCGCACCAATTATTTCGAAAATGTGCCGACACCCGCGCTTGATATGGCGCTGTGGATGGAAAGTGACCGCATGGGCCACCTTTTGGGTGCAGTTACAGAAGACAAGCTCAAAGAGCAAATCGGTGTGGTGCAAAATGAAAAGCGCCAGGGCGACAATGCGCCTTATGGACTAAGCCAATATCGCAAACTTGAAGGCTTATTCCCGGTTGGACACCCTTACCGCCATTCGACTATCGGGTCGCTAGAAGATCTCTCTGCCGCCTCGCTTGACGATGTGAAGGGTTGGTTCAAGGAATATTACGGCGCGGCAAACACCGTGATCGTGCTGGCCGGTGACATTGACACCGCGACCGCCAAACCGCTGATGGAAAAATACTTCGGCCATATTGGTGCGGGGCCAGCTCTTAAGCAGCATAAAGCATGGGTGCCGACGCGCGCCAACGATACACTTGAAGAAATGGTTGATGCCAAGGCACCGCAAGTGCAGATCAGCCGGAACTGGGCCGTCGCACCGCGCAACGATATGGACGCAACATATCTTACTATGGTTGCTGATCTGCTGGGTGGCAGCAAAAATTCACGGCTCTATCAGGCACTTGTTTACAAGAGCCAACTTGCGACAGGCGTAACCGTCAGCATGCAGCCTTTTGAGCTGGCGAGCATGTTCGAAATTTCGGTTATGCTCAAAGAACGTGCTGACGAAAAAGCAGTTGAGCGCATGATTGACGAAGAAGTCGAAAAACTTCTCGCAGAAGGCCCAACCGCTTCGGAAATGCAGCGATCTAAAACAAGTATCCTTGCGGGCCGTATCCGCGGGCTTGAGGCAATCGGCGGCTTTAACGGCAAAGGCACAGCACTTGCGCGCTCGCAGCTATATGCTGGCGATACAGGCTTTTACGCCAAAACTGTTGACTGGATGAACCGTGCGTCTGCTGCTGAAGTAACAGCCGCGGCTAACAAATGGCTGAGCCAGGGTTATTATCAGCTAACAACTCGGCCAGAGCCCAAATATGTAACAGCCGAGGCAGCGGTGGACCGCTCGACCGGTTTGCCGGATACAGGCACACTGCCAGATCTCACCTTCCCTGAAATTCAGGAAGCAACGCTTGCTAACGGCATGAAGGTGGTTGTGGCAAACCGGCCGATAGTGCCGGTCGTGACAATGGCCATGCAGTTTGACGCAGGCTATGCGGCGGATGCGGGGCGGTCGCTCGGCACCTCCAGCTTTGCTCTGTCTATGATGGATGAGGGCACACCGAGCCGTTCAGCACTGGAAATTGCAGCAGAGCTTGAAAGCCTGGGCGCAACGCTCGGTACGGGCTCAAACCTTGATATGAGCACAGTGAATATGTCGGCGCTCAAATCGAACCTCAAGGAAAGTTTGGCTGTTGCCGCTGACGTTGTGCGCAACCCTGCGTTTGACCAAACGGAAATGGACAGGCTACGCGGCCGATGGATCGCCGGGATCGGGCAAGAAAAAGCCCAGCCAGTACAGCTTGCTCTCAGAACATTGCCGCCGCTCCTTTATGGGGACGACCACGCCTACGGTATTCCCTATACGGGCTCTGGCACGGTGGCCTCAATTGAGGGCATGACCCGCGATGATCTGGTGACGTTCCATACAGACTGGATCAGGCCCGATAACGCCACCATCTTTATGGTGGGTGATATCACACTTGCGGAAGCCACAGCAGCGCTTGAAGCTACCTTTGGTGACTGGCAGGCGCCAGCGTCTGCGGTACCTGCGAAAAACATCGCTGATGTTGCCATGCCTGAAAAAGGCCGTGTGATTATCATGGACAAACCTGGTTCGCCGCAGTCTCTCATTCTTGCGGGCCATTTGTTCCCGGCTACGGGTGACGAGGGGTATCTGACCCACGAAATGGCCAACAATATCCTTGGTGGTGAATTCACAGCGCGGGTGAATATGAACCTGCGTGAGGATAAAGGTTGGGCTTACGGTGCTTACACCTTCACGCTAGATGCGCGCGGCCAACGTATGTGGCTTGTGTATGCGCCGGTACAAACCGATAAAACTAAAGAATCAATTGCTGAACTTGGCAAGGAATTCGCCGGTTATCTGGGTGATAATCCAGCCACGCAGGCTGAGCTATCGCGTTTGATTGTGAAAAATACCAGCCAGATGCCCGGTCAGTATGAGACGGCAGGCGCAGTGCTTGGTAGCTTGCTCTCGAACGACCGTTTTGGTCGCGGCAATGACTATGTACCTAGCCTGAAGGGTCAGTATGAAGCGCTGAACATTGACGCCATCAAGGCGGCGGCTCAGGCGCATATTCAACCCGGCAGCCTCACGTGGTTGATTGTTGGCGACCGCGCGAAAATCGAAGCAGGCGTCAAAGAGCTCGGACTTGGTGATGTCGAAGTTTGGGACGCCGACGGCAACAAGCTTGATTAAAAAGATACGGAGGGCGGGGCCGGGTGTCCCGCCTTTCTATTGTTAGCGTACAACCACACCAAAGAGGTGAACCTTGGATTTTTCACTGAACGAAGATCAGCGCGCCATACAGGATATGGCCCGGAATTTCACGGCCGACATGATCACCCCGTTTGCCGAAAAATGGGATGAAGAAAAAACATGGCCCACTGATGTGGCAAAGGCCGCGGGCGAGCTTGGTTTTGGCAGCATCTATGTGTCTGAAGACGCAGGCGGTTGCGGCCTGAGCCGCGTTGACAGTGTGCTGATCTTTGAGCAGTTATCGCAAGGGTGTCCTTCAACGGCGGCGATGATCAGCATTCATAATATGTCGGCATGGATGATCGCCGAATTCGGGAATGACAGCCAGCGCCAGCGCTTTGTGGCTGACCTGGTGACGTTCGACAAGATGGCGAGCTATTGCCTTACCGAGCCGGGCGCAGGGTCTGACGCTGCCAGCCTTAAAACCAAAGCTGTGCGTGACGGCGACGACTATATTTTGAACGGGGCCAAGGCCTTTATTTCGGGCGGCGGCACCAGTGATGTGTATGTGGTGATGGCCCGCACCAGTGATGACGGCGCGCGCGGTATCAGCTGTTTTATCGTTGAAAAAGACACGCCTGGCCTGTCGTTCGGCGCGCAGGAGAAAAAGCTTGGCTGGCATTCCCAGCCCACCTGCGCCCTTAATTTTGATGACTGCCGTATCCCGGCCAGCAACCTTGTTGGCAAGGAAGGGCAGGGCTTTAAAATCGCCATGGCGGGGCTTGACGGCGGGCGCTTGAACATTGGCGCATGTTCCATTGGCGGAGCGCAGCGGGCGCTGGATGAAGCGGTCGCCTACACCAAAGAACGCAAGCAATTTGGCCGCACCATTGCAGAATTTCAAGCAACCCAGTTTAAGCTTGCTGATATGGCAACCGAACTGGAAGCAGCCCGGCTGCTCCTGTACGGTGCGGCGCAAAAGGTCACAAATAAAGCCCCGGACGCCGCCGCATCAGCGGCGATGGCCAAGCGGCTCGCGACAGATACGGGTTTCGATGTGGTCAACAACGCGCTTCAGCTACACGGGGGCTACGGTTATTTGCAGGATTACCCCATCGAGCGCATCCTGCGCGACTTGCGTGTGCACCAAATTCTCGAAGGCACCAACGAGATTATGCGCGTTGTGATCTCCCGCGAAATTTTGAAGGACTAAGTGAATGAGTGAAGCAGAAGTACTGTTTGAAACCAGAGGCAATATCGGCCTGATAACACTTAATCGTCCGAAGGCACTCAATAGCCTCACGCACGGTATGTGTGTTGAGATCAAGCGCCAGCTGGACGTATGGAAAAACCTGCGCTCGGTGCAGGCGGTGGTTGTTGTTGGCGCGGGCGACAAGGCTTTTTGCGCGGGCGGCGACGTGGTGAAAGTTTCGAAATCTGTGCAGGCTGGTACACGCGAGTGGCGGGATTTTTTCCACGACGAATATTTGATGAATATCGCCATCAAGGAGTTCCCCAAGCCCTATATCAGCATCGTCGACGGTATCGCCATGGGCGGCGGTGTTGGGGTTTCCATCCCCGGTGATTTTTGGGTCGCTACGGAAAGAACCATGTTCGCCATGCCGGAAACGGGCCTCGGGCTTATCCCCGATGTGGGTGGCAGCTGGTTTTTGCCGCGCCTTCCGGGCGAAACAGGTATGTATCTGGCGCTCACAGGCGCACGGATCAAAGCGCCTGACCTCTACGCGCTGGGCATTGCCCGGCATGTGATCAGTTCGCTTGATGTAAACCCGGTCATCCTGGCGCTTTCCGAGGCGGACATTAAATGCAACGACTGTGTGCAGGTGGTGCTCGACAGGTTCCACAGGGACCCTGAGCCCGCGCCCATGTCACCCTATTTTGAAGAGATTGACGGCGCGTTTTCCGGCGTCCGGGTTGACGAGATATTGCATATGCTGGAGCTCGACGAAAGCGACTGGAGCCAGCAGCAATTTAAGTTCCTGATGCGCAAATCCCCCACCAGCCTGAAAGTGACCTTTGAGCAATTAAGGCGCGGCATGGCAATAGATGACTTCCGCGAGAATATGCGCATGGAGTTTCGTGTCGTCAGCCATTTGATGGAAGGCAAGGACTTCCACGAAGGCGTGCGCGCGATCCTGATTGACAAAGACAATGCCCCAAATTGGTCCCCCAATTCACTGGACCGCGTGAGCGACGAAGATGTCGCCGCGCATTTCGCCAATCTTGGCAATGACGAATTGAATATCGAGTAGAGAAAAGCGACCCAAGGAGGGCCGCCTATTACCCGTTTACATAAACAAGATCAATACGAGTAGGGTTTTTGAAGCGTGTATATCTATCGAAACTACGCCCCATTTGATTGCCATATGAAACATGACATTCTCCTGAATGCGCAGTCCGAGTAAACTGCTATGTTGAAATTGCCTCGAAGTTCCCGCCGATAGCGGTATTCGAAAAATGGTATTTTTTCAAAAAAATACAAGTATGGCCAAAAAATTTATTTCAAATAAGGAACCTTAATCATGACAAAAATCGCATTTATTGGCCTTGGGCATATGGGCTTGCCCATGTCGAAAAATCTGCTGGGCGCGGGCATGGATGTGCGCGGGTTTGACCTGTCAGCCGATGCTCTCGCCAGTTTTACGGGCGCGGGCGGCGCGGGCTTTTCTGATGTAGCAGAGGCCGTGGCTGGCGCCGATGTGGTGATCACCATGCTGCCAAACGCCGCTATTGTGCAGGCGGTATATAAGGACGTTTTGAGCGCGGCCAAAACAGGCGCACTGTTTATCGATAGTTCCACCATTGATGTGGCCACAGCGCGCAAGGTTGCGGCTGAGGCTGAAGCCGCAGGTTTTGCCATGGTCGACGCGCCAGTTTCTGGCGGCGTTGGCGGGGCCGAGGCTGGCACGCTCGCCTTTATGGTTGGCGGCACAGTCGAAGCGTTCGCGCGCGCGGAACCTGTGCTTGCACCCATGGCGGGCAAGACAGTCCACTGCGGGCAGTCAGGCAATGGGCAGGCGGCGAAAGCCTGCAATAACATGCTGTTGGCGATTTCAATGATCGGTGTGTCTGAGGCGTTCAATCTAGGCCGGTCCCTCGGCCTTGATGACCAGACATTTTTTGATGTGGCGTCGAACGCATCAGGCCAGTGCTGGTCAATGACCACCTATTGCCCCGCGCCGGGGCCGGTGGAAACCGCACCCTCGAACAATGACTATAAACCCGGCTTTGCAACAGCCTTAATGCTTAAGGATCTCGGCATCGCAATGGACGCTGCCGACAGCACCGGCGCTAACACACCGCTCGGCGCCATGAGCCGCGAGATATACGCGGCGATGGACAAAGCAGGCCACGGCGGCGTGGATTTCTCAGGTGTGATCAAGCATCTGACGGGTGATCTTTAACACATAGTGTTATGCCGGAATGACAAGAAGGCGGGAGTGCGGGTCGCGGTTGGATGGTCATGCCCGACTTTAACCCCGGTATCTATGATCTGTCGTGAAGCTCTACGCTACAAATGGACCCCGAGGTCAAGTCACGGGGTGACATTGATCTTTTGAATAGCCGGAGGCGTTAGTGTGTGAGTGATGTAAATATATCGAGGCTTAACCCCGGCATTGGCTGCCGGGGTGACACGTTAGATTCAAAAAGCTCTTTGTGATCAGGCGCGCATCTGTGCTGTGTGCGCTTCGGAGCCAGATGCAGGCATCATTTGGTTTGGTGCACCAGCAGCAACATTTTGCCCTGCCGCTCCGTAGCGGATAACAGCCTGCGTTCGGTTCGAAACCCCGAGCACCTTGAATATGGCATGCATATGCGCCTTTACGGTGCCTTCAGCAATGGTAAGGCGGGCGGCGATTTCCTTGTTTGGCAGGCCATCAGCCGCCATGGCCAAAATCTGCTTCTGCCGGTAGGAAAGCCGGTTCAGGTCAACGGGTAAAACCTCTGAGCCGATGTTTTGCTGAAAGCGAGAAAACTCGCTTGAGATTGTCATAGGCATTTGCGGACGTGCAGGTTCCACGTCGCCGTAGCTGTCTTGCGGCAGGCGCAGGGCGCGGCGCAAAGTGGAAACCATTGTGCTAACGCTGGCGCTACGGGCAATCGCCACTGATCCGTACCAGCGATCAGATGCCTCATGCGGGCTATTTGTTATGGTAACGATCACAACGCCGGGGTAAAGGCGGCGTACCAGCTTGATCCAGTCTTCGCCTTCCTGGCTCAAACTTGTTGGGTGCAACACTACCAGGGAAAGGTCGGTATGGCTGGCGGTTCTCGCCAGAAACTCATGTTCTGAACCTGCTTCGATAATTTCAGAAAAATTACCGGCTACGGCCACCACTTCTTTTAGGGAAAGTCGAAAAAGTTCTTCGCTGTCTACGATTAGGGCTTTCATGTTTTTTTCCTCGCTCACAGGCATTTTTTATGCCGGGGTATACCAGTGCAACTGTCGTTTAGTCCTCCCGCAGGACCTTGGTAACGGAAGCTTTTTTATGGACTGCTTCCTTGATGTCACCTTAGTCGAACAATTGTAAAACCTTCGTTTAATGCGGTGAGTGGATCATATTCTGCGGCGAAAGGAAGGCGTATGGGCCGAAACACCATTTGCGAGGGTTGAATGGTATCGGAATGGGCCTTGACCCGGCCACGGGCGCATCGTAAGCCGGGTGGGTGCCGCGCAGAAATGGCGGCCGCTTTCGAGCGTTTCATTATTCATAATCAGAGGCGGGGAAAATTCGAAAAATTCAGAACACAGCTGCCCTTGAAGGCTGCAAATCCGCGCTTGATGCGCTGGATAGTTGCGGTGCTCTGATGGTTGAAAAAGTTCAGGCCTGGTCTGCTGTGAATAGCGGCAGCGGAAATCTGGACGGCCTCGTGAAAATGGAAGAATCGATCCTTGAGGCCTTTGCGCCTCTCGACGCTGAAGTGGAGCTGATACAGCTGCCGGCGGGTGAACGCGTGTCTCAAGCGGGAGAAGTGGTGCCGGTTGAAAACGGCAGATGTATTCGTATCTTCAAACGCCCCACAGCGAACCGCAAGCTTTTGATGACAGGCCATACGGACACGGTGTTTGCGCCGGGCCACCCATTTCAAACCTGCCGCTGGCAGGACGAAAACACCCTGAACGGGCCCGGTGTGGCCGACATGAAGGGCGGTATTTTGGTGATGCTGCAGGCGCTGCTCGCGTTTGAGAAAACACCCCTTGCGGCGTCGGTTGGTTGGGAGGTTCTGTTATCGCCCGATGAAGAAACCGGGTCGCTTGCGTCGGCACCAATTTTGGCCGAGCGGGCGAAGTCTGCCGATATTGGCTTAACCTATGAACCGGCTCTTGCTGACGGTACGCTGGCGGGCGCCCGTAAGGGTAGCGGCAATTATACGCTGGTGGTAAAGGGGCGCGCGGCCCATGCAGGCCGGGAGTTTCACGAAGGCCGCAATGCGGTGGTTATGGCGGCGGCGCTGGTGGGTGAACTGGCGGCGCTGACCGGCGGCAAACCAGACCTTACGGTGAATGTCGGCGTGATATCAGGCGGTGTTGCCACAAATGTTGTCCCTGATATGGCCACGTGCCAGTTTAATGTACGCCTGCAGCAGGCAGAGGACGCACAGTGGTTTGAAGAAAAAGTTAATGCCATTGCCGCGAAGGCTGAGGCGCTTGAAGGCTATGAGGTTTCGCTGCACGGCGGCATCAACAGGCCACCCAAAGTGCTTTCAAAAGCGAATATTTTACTAATGGAAGCAGTGAAGGCTTGCGGGCTGGAACTTGGTATTGATATAAATTATGTTGCAACAGGCGGCTGCTGCGAAGGCAATAATTTAGCGGCAGCAGGGCTGCCAAACATTGATACACTGGGCGTTCGGGGCGGTATGATCCACTCGGCGCAGGAATTTGTCCTTGCGGACAGTTTTGCAGAACGGGCCAAACTTTCGGCCCTCGTACTGCTGGCATTTGCAGATGGTCAATTTGACCATGTGATAAAAGCCAAGACCTCGTAGCGGGTCTGAAGGCAACCGGGGCCCTTAAGTTGCCCGGCCGCTAGAGTTTGCTGCTCAAAAGGAACGCAGCGAATTCCACATTAAAGGAAAAATCACATGTTCGTGGTTCGACCAGCACGATTGTCTGATCTTGATGGCTTGATGGCGCTCGCCGAGATCACAGGAACCGGCCTGACAACACTCCCGGCCCATAAACCGGCATTACAGCAAAAAATTGAAGAATCGATCACAGCGTTTGGTACCACCGACGGCCCAACGGAAAAGCTGAGCTATTTGTTTGTACTGGAAGACCTGTCAAGCGGTGAGCTGTGCGGCACCAGCGCCCTGATCGTGGGCATTGGGCTGGATAACCCATTTTACAGCTACCGTATTTTGCACCAAACCCAGTTGAGCCAGGAACCCAAAATGCGGGTTGATACGGAACTGTTGCAGCTTTCGAACGATTTTGTTGGCGCTGCGGAAGTGGCAACCCTGTTTCTTGACCCGAAATACCGGCGGGACAAGCTTGGAAAACTTCTCTCGAAAGCACGCTATATGTTTATGGCAGCCCACCCGGACCGCTTCCCTGATACGGTGATATCCGAACTGCGGGGCTGGGTAGACAAAGACAATAACTCCCCTTTCTGGGAAGCAATCGGCAGGCATTTTTTTGGCATGGATTTCATGACAGCAGACGCCATTAATGGCCGGGGTAACAGCCAGTTTATCTCTGACCTTATGCCAAAGTTTCCCATTTATACGGCGCTTTTGCCAGAAGACGCGCGGGCCGTGATTGGACGGCCGCACGACGGGGCAATACCAGCGATGCGGCTTCTTGAAAAGGAAGGGTTTCGCTTTTCAGGAGCGGTGGATATTTTTGACGGCGGCCCGGAGATGGAAGTGCACAAGCGCGGCATATGGACATGCCGCAAAAGCCAGGAAGGCGAGCTAGGCGGCGTTGTAGACGGCGCGGGGAGCGATCCTGTGCATTTGGTGGCTAATCCGTCGCTGGGCAGCTTCCGTGCGGTGCTCACGGACGTTGTTGAGGGCGCGAGCGGATTATGGATCCCGAAGGAGGCTGCTGAAGCCCTTGAAGTTGGTGAGGGCGACTGTGTGCGCTTTAGCCCCATTGACCGGCCTGCAAGCGATGTTGATGTGGAGCAGCCGACCACTGCCGCAAGGGAGGTGATATAGTGACCCAATTTATTGACGGCAAATGGCAGCCAGGGACGGGGCCAGAGTTTCAGTCCCACGATCCGGCAACAGGTCAACAGCTTTGGAGCGGACGGGAAGCGGCGGAAGATCAGGTTGAAGCCGCTGTGGCTGCCGCCAAAGCTGCGTTTGACGGCTGGGCTCTTACGCCTCTCGATAGCCGCATCGAAATTATTCGCCGCTATGCCGCTTTGTTGGCGGACCGGAAGCCCGAGATGGCCGAGCTGATATCCCGTGAGGTGGGCAAGCCGCTATGGGACGCTACTGGCGAAGCCACGGCGATGGCGAACAAGATTGAGATTTCCTTGAAGGCCTTCGAGGAACGCACCGGCACGCGAGAAGCTGTGAACGGTGCGATTACATCACGCCTCACCCACAGGCCGCACGGTGTGATGGCTGTTTTTGGGCCTTATAATTTCCCGGGGCATCTGCCAAACGGCCATATTGTGCCCGCGTTAATTGCCGGCAATACCATTGTTTTTAAGCCGTCTGAAATTACCCCCGCCGTTGCGGAATTTATGGTGAAAATATGGGACGAGGCCGGGCTCCCATCTGGGGTGCTGAACCTTATACAAGGTGGCCGCGAAACCGGAGCGGCACTTGTTGCGTCTCACGGCATTGACGGGCTGCTGTTCACAGGAAGTGCCAAAACGGGGATGGCAATTTCCCGGCAACTGATCGACCGACCGAATATTATTCAGGCGCTGGAGCTTGGCGGTAATAATCCGCTGATCGTTCATGAGGTGGAAGATCACCGAGCGGCTGCCGTGCTGACGGTTTTGTCGGCTTTTGTCACATCCGGCCAGCGCTGCACATGTGCGCGCCGTTTGATTGTGCCTGAAGGTGAGGCTGGAGACCAGTTTGTCGATACGCTTTTGGAAGTGATGTCGCACATTCAGGTTGGCGCATGGGATGACGTGTCGCAGCCGTTTATGGGGCCCGTTGTTTCGTCGGCCGCTGCCGAAATGGTACTGGAAGCGCAACAGAGGCTTGTTGAAGGCGGTGCGGTGGCACTAAAAGCGGCGGTGCGCCTTGACCGGGGTGACGCATTTTTGTCACCCGGCCTTCTCGACGTCTCAAAGGCCAGGGATGTGCCTGACGAAGAGGTGTTTGGTCCGCTTTTGCAGCTGGTTCGTGTGCCGGATTTCGAGGCAGCAATATCTGAGGCCAACCATACAAAATACGGTTTGGCTTCTGGCCTGATTTCCGACAATCGCACACTTTACGAAAGCTTTTATCCTCGCGCCAGAGCTGGAATTGTTAATTGGAACCAACAGCTTACGGGAGCTGCCTCAATCGCGCCGTTTGGCGGTATTGGCTGGTCTGGGAACCATAGACCCAGCGCCTATTATGCTGCGGATTATTGCTCTTTTGCTGTTGCCAGCATGGAACAATCCGACGGAAAGGTCGCTGTTTCAAGCCTGCCGGTTGGCCTTAAACTGGAAGGCGAAACTTGATGTTAGCGACAAATCAACAGGATGACTGGCAGGAAGTTAATTTCGACGGACTGGTTGGCCCAGTGCATAATTATGCTGGGCTTTCTTACGGTAACATTGCCTCTGCCAATAATAGCGGCCGGGTGGCAAATCCGCTTGAAGGTGTGTTGCAAGGCCTTGAAAAAGCTCAACATTTAAGATCATTGGGCATGATACAGGGCGTTTTGCCCCCGCACGACAGGCCGCATTTGGCGACCCTTAGGGGGCATGGGTTTTCCGGTAGCGACGCCGAAATTCTGGCGACTGCCTGGAAGGAAAACCCTTCGCTCGTGCTGAATGTTACATCAGCCGCCACTATGTGGACTGCTAACGCCGCCACCGTTTCGCCCAGCCCTGATACCGCAGATGGGCGCACTCACTTCACTCCCGCCAATTTGGCGGCCATGTACCACCGGTCTATTGAGGCCCCGACAACTGGCCGGGTACTCAAGGCCATGTTCCCTGAGGGAGAGCGTTTTGCGCATCATGGCCATCTTGAAGGAGGCGTCCATTTGGGCGACGAGGGTGCTGCAAACCACAACCGGTTTTGCGCAAGCTACGGTGACCGGGGCGTTGCTCTTTATGTTTATGGGCGCGGGGCTTTTGAAAGCGCGGCAGATTTAAAGTTCCCTGGCCGGCAAACCCGCGAGGCGAGCCAGGCGATTGCCCGCCAGCATGCTACACCTGCCGAGAAAACACTTTTTGTCCGCCAGAATCCGGCCGCGATAAACGCCGGTGCGTTTCATAATGATGTTGTCGCCGTTTCCAACAAAAACGTTTTTTTCTACCATGAAATGGCCTTTGAAGATCCGGCCCGGGTTTGCGCTGACATTCAGGCAGCGATGGGCAATGTTGAAATGAGGTTCATTGAGGTGGCCGAGGCCGATGTTCCCTTGAGCGACGCGGTGGGCTCTTACCTGTTCAATAGCCAGCTGATCGGTGCACCGCAGGACGGCGGCATGCGGCTGGTTCTGCCTGTGGAGGTAGAAGAAACGCCAACGGCAAAGGCTTGTGTCGATAGGGTGATTGGCTCTGGCGGCCCTATCGTTGCTGCGGACTATCTGGATGTGCGTCAAAGCATGCGAAATGGCGGCGGGCCAGCCTGCCTTCGTTTGCGGGTGGTTCTCTCAGCGCAAGAACGCGCTGCAATGGGTGCCAATAGTGTGCTTGATGATGCTTTGATGACCAAGCTGCAAGCCTGGGTAAAAAAGCATTATCGTGACCGTTTGATGCCGGAAGATTTGGCAGATCCGGCGCTGATGACCGAAAGCTTTGCTGCGCTTGACGAGCTGACACAAATTTTGGCCCTTGGCAGCATATATGATTTTCAGCGCTAGCTTGAAGGTGCGCGGCTTGTCCAGGCTGGTGACAGCATTTCTGGCTTGGGCACGCCTGCACCGATGTCAAAATATTCCCGGTCAAGCAATTCTAGGTGTCCAAATTTCGACGCGTTTTCGTCGGCAGGGTAATGGTTTTCTTCAAGGATTGAGCCTGTGCCGACCCAAAACCCAACGTTTCCGGCGTCGGAAAGTAGGGGTAGATGGGTGCTGCGGTAAATGAATTTGCGCCCTGTTGCTTGACTGGAGTGCCGGGTAATATAGCCGGCACAGGGTTGGCTCGCCAGCGCTTGGAAATAGGCGCGCTCAATTGCAAACAGTCGAGGTGGTAGCATTTCGAGGATATTGTGCCCGGTTAAGTCGACGCCCAGCAGTTTAGTGATTGTACTGCCTGTTTGAACAACACAGATATTGTCATCTCCATGGCGTTCATCGAGGAATGTTCGATCAGAAATTTCAGAAATATCCATCATGCGGAAATCGTTGCGGGAAGGGCAAAGCTCTCCGGTTTTACGCGGTAGTGAGCACCAATAATCCACTAGAGTTTTTGTAGCGTCATCATGTGCAAGTGACTGTAACAAATGAATAATTCCTTCAATTTCTAGTATGCTATAGCTGCTCTCGGCGCAGTGTGCCAACTAAATCCCCGATCGATCAGCTTTGATCAGTGTTGGGGAGGCCAGCGCCGATGTCGATTATGGTACGGTCAATGACTTTGGATTCTGTCAAAAGAACGGGTGTTCCTTTATTTTCTATAGCCTCGATGTTGCTAATTTGGGCTACGCCGACCAGATATCGAACTTTGTTTTGGTAATCCAAGAGCGGCAGATGGCAGGACATGAAATCGGCTTGGGTGCCTTTTTGGTTGGTGGTGCGGCGCACGAGCACGCCGGCGCACGGTGTGCCATATACGGTGTTATAGTAGGGCACTTCAAATTCCAGTTGGTTGTCACCGTGTCGTTCGTTCAGGTTTTGGCCGTCTAGTTTTTCGCCAAGAAAGTTGGTGATTTCGCTGCCTATATCGCTTGCGGACAAAACCCCGTCGCCGAGGTTCGTTAATAAAAAAGCATGCTTCTTAAAGCGCGAGGGTAATCCGCCAAAATTCAGCTCGAGCCGCTTGGGGCAAAGCTGCCCTTCTATACGTGGCAAGGAAACCCAACGTTCATAAAGCGCTTTCGCGGCGTCGTTAATGAACAGGCTGTTGATGTTACCGGTACGCACTTTTCGCAAGTCTCAATTATTAAAGGTTCCGCAGGATAATAGTCTATGGAGAGTTAACAATTGGTTGTTGTCTTTGCCTGGTCTGGTGAGCGCGGCAAATTGATGCGGTTTATATTGCTTTCCATTTGGTTTGGCTGGTTTTCGCTATGCACCGCGCGCCAACGTGGTTTCGGAGTTGTCAGGGACGCCCAAGCCAATGTCTACGTAGGAAATGTCTAAATTGTGTGCCGCTCGAACCGCCGCGCTGCGGTAATCTGTGAAATGTTTCGGCAGGCTGCTGGCGGCAGCTATGCCAATGAAATACGTTGCTTGGCCATTTTCATCAAGCAGTGGAAGGTGTGCAGTTTTAACCAAAAATGAGCCGCCGCCCGGACTGTGAATAGGCCGCTCTACAATGCCCGCGCAGGGCTGACAGGACAGGTTTTTAAAATATAATTCATAGGCTCGAGCGTTTTCCGGTGGAACCTGGGTAAGGATATTTTTTCCAGTAAGAAATTGTCCGAGTAATTGTTCGACCCTCGTACCTACTACCCGGATAATCACATCACCGCTTTTAGTGCGTTGATATAAAATTGAAGCCCTTAAATAGCGCCTTAATTGCATGGGATTGAAATCGGCTTTGGCCGGGATATTTGAACCAGCTCTGCGGGGCAACGCAAGCCATACATCGGCAAGAGCGTTTGCTTCTTCATTAATTTTTAGGCTACTCAGCGCATTATGCATAGACTGGGAAAATCACTCTTAACAAATCTGCATATGACAGGCATTCAAAGGCTCAAAATTGCGGCGAATATGAAACAACTTCACGAAATAGGCAACAACTCGTTACTAGACGCCCGCGCACTGATCCTTATTTAGAGGGTAAGGAGATTTTTCATGCTTATAAAGAACCATAAATCCTGGACTGAACCAGAGCGTAATGTAACCCCGGAAGGGGTTTTTCTGAACCGCCGTAGCTTCATAAGGGGAACGGCGGGTGCTGTTGTTGGAGCTAGTGCGGTTGCGCTTGGAACTCCGGGCAGTGCATTTGCTGCCACCGAGCGTAAGTTGTTGCCTCTTGATCATAACAAGAGCGGATTTGATCCGGGTGAGGCCTTAACGCCAGAAGCGGCAGTCACAAACTATAATAATTATTATGAGTTTGGGACTTCGAAAGATGACCCCGCAGCCAATGCATGGCGTCTTGAGCCCAAGCCGTGGTCGGTGAAGGTAGACGGTATGGTTGATAACCCAGCCACATATGCGTTTGAAGATCTGGTTGATATGAAAACGCTGGAAGAACGCATCTACCGGCTACGCTGTGTTGAGGCCTGGTCCATGGTGGTTCCTTGGATCGGTGTGCCGCTTTCTGCTGTGCTCAATAAAATTGGTATTCAGTCAAACGCGCGTTACGTTGCTTTCGAGACCCTGGCCGACCGACGGCAAATGCCGGGCATAAGGCGCAGAGTGCTAGATTGGCCCTATGTGGAAGGGCTTACGCTGGCGGAAGCCATGAACCCGCTCACATTCATTGCCGTAGGGCTTTACGGCAAAGAAATACCAAACCAAAACGGTGCTCCTCTTCGGCTCGTAGTGCCGTGGAAATACGGGTATAAGTCTATCAAATCCATTGTCCGTATCCGTCTTACGGATACAGAACCACCAACAAGCTGGAAGAAATCGGCACCCCGGGAATATGGGTTCTATTCAAATGTGAATCCGCTGGTGGACCATCCTCGATGGAGCCAAGCGAGAGAGCGCAGAATTGGCGAGTTTGGCCGCCGTAAAACGCTGATGTTCAACGGATATGCTGACGAAGTGGCTCATCTATATACTGGTATGGACCTAGAGGCCAATCACTGATGAAACTCACCACAGCCCAGGTGCGGCGATATGGTAAACCGCTGGTGTTTATACTGTTGCTGTTGCCTGCGGCATGGCTGGCGTACAATTGGTATCTGGCGTTTGGTTATAAGCCGAACGGCCTCGGGTTTAACCCGCAAGAAACATCTAACCGTTTCACCGGTGACTGGGCGATGCGTATACTTCTTTTTACGCTTGCGATTACGCCGCTTTCGAAAATATTTAAATCACCGAAGCCGATATTGTTTCGTCGGATGGTCGGAAATTTTTCCTTCTTTTATGTATGCCTGCACCTAACGAGCTACGTTTGGCTGGACATGCAGTTTGACTGGCCAGAGCTTTGGAAAGATGTGCTGAAACGGCTTTATATTACCATTGGCATGGTTAGTTTTTTGTTGCTGTTGCCGCTGGCCATCACCAGCACTAAGGGATGGATCAAGCGTATGGGGGCCAAGGCGTGGCAAAAGCTGCATAGAGCCATTTATCTAATTGGCCCTTTGGTGATTTTGCATTTTATCATGATGCGGAAAGGGTTTCAGATTGAGCCCCTTATATATGGGGCAATCCTTTTGGTTCTGTTGGCATTTAGAGCACCCCGGTTTTTCAAATTTCTAACCAAAAAGAAACAGGTTTTTCGCGCCCCGGCGGGGTGATGCTCCCGCTAGGGATTCCTTTTTGCCACCATATAGTTTGAATGCATGACCATGACATTTTCGCCTTTTTGGTTGGTAACCTTGTAGGTGCCCTTCAGAAAGCCGATTTCCGGGCGCGACTTACTTTCCCGTTTCGCGTCAACGGAGGCTTGAACGTGCAGTGTGTCGCCAACCATGACCGGCCGGATCCATTTTATGCTATCCATTCCTGGCGACCCCATGCTGGCGACGCGGCGTTCGCGCATATGGTCTACCAGCATACGCATGGTCATGGCACAGCTATGCCACCCGCTGGCACACAGGCCGCCAAAAACAGAGACTTTGGCTTGCTCTTCGTCCAGATGAAAGGGTTGGGGGTCATATTTGGTGGCAAAATCTATCACTTCTTCTTTTGTGACATTATAGGCGCCAAACTCAGCGACGTCTCCTACAGTTATGTCCTCGAAATATACTTCATACATAATGGCTGCTCCTCGAAAAGGAGATGGAGCGCAGGGGTCCTATAGTCAAGGCAAGCAAAAATATTTGGCTTGTGGCGGCACCAGATTTGGCAAAACAGAAGACAGCTATTTGGCATGGAAGGTGATCTCACCATCCGCGACCGCGGCCTTGATTATGCAGGGAAATGACCCGATTACGGCAGTGTTGCTGCCCATTTTCTGGCCTTGATCTTGAATAGACAAAAACAGGAGCTTTTACCTCAGGGGGTGTTTTTAGTATATGTGAAGGACCTATTTATGACCCGCCCCCTTAATGTTCTAGTGTTTTCAGTGATTTGTTTTGTCGTCGCCGTTCCGGCCAGCGCCTTATCGCAACGTATCGAAGCAACCTACGATATAATTTGGAAAGGTATGCTGGTTTCAACGGCAGAAACTTCCGCCGAATTGAGCAGTGGATCCTACAGCCTGAGTGCTGAAATGCGCATGCGAGGGCTGGCAAAATTGTTTGTTGGCGGAGACAAAACAACTTTTTCAGCCAGGGGTTTGGTGGGCTCTGACGGTGACCTTCAGCCTCAAGAGTACCGCAGCCAAGGCAAGTGGAAAGGGCATGCATACCAGGAGAGCCTTACATACAATCCTGACGGCAAGTTGGCTGGTTTGGTGAAAGACTGGCCTGAAAAATGGCAGCAAGAAAACGCGCGTGTGCCTGTGCCCGAGGCGCTGCAGAATGGGTATGACCCTGCTTCGATGTTTGTCGCTCTGATGCGGCGTCAATTTCCGGCCAATGCCGGTACGGCAGTGTTCGAGCCCGCGGTATATAAAGTTTTTGACGGCGATACAGTTGTGAATTGGAGCGTTAAATGCGCTGCTGCGCCGGTCACACTTAAAAAAACCAAACACTCAATGGGCGGGGAGGCACACGAGTGCGTTTTTTCACGAGAACTGCTTGCGGGCCACCGTATTGCGGCGCCCGGCCAGAAAGCCAAAAAACAAGACCGTCCTAGGAAAAGGCGCAGTGGCAGGGGCCGTTCGGTGCGAGCAAAATCCTATGATGGTCCCATGAAGGTTTGGATGGGCCGCGTGCAAAATACGGAATATTGGTTGCCAGTTAAGGCGTTCGTTCCTTCCGAAAAAGGCACAGTTCAGATGTATTTGAAAGACCTGGAATCTTTTGCTTCAGCACCCGAGCGACTGGCTCTCAATAGGAGTTCACGATAAGCGCTATATAATTGGTTTATTCACTATTGAAATTTTCGGCTTTTTTTGAATAGCTTCACCGCGAAATATTTGCCATTGTTACGCAAAGCTGATCCGTCCCTACCTTGTGGGCCGGGCTTTTGGAAATTTGGCAAAGTAATATTTTTGGTGCCGCGCGGTGTTTGCGGCTGGTGTAATTTAGGGAGACAGCAATTGTATAAATCTATGAAAGGCGCACTGGCAGCGTCCTTGATCGCGCTCAGCGCTGGTGCAGCGCAAGCGGCGGATGTGAAGGTTATTCATGCGGGTGAGCTGTTGGCCGTGCCCGGCGAAAGCCCTTTGAAAAATCAAACCATTGTTGTTGAAGGCGGCCGCATCAAAGAAGTGCGCGACGGTTTTGTTGATGCCAGTGAGTTTGGCGACGGGGCGGTGGTTATTGATCTGTCAGAAAGCTTTGTTATGCCAGGACTGATGGATATGCATGTGCATATTCAGGGCGAATTATCTGCGAAGGCGGACAGCGAAACTTTGCGATTGTCCACTGCTGATCGGGGCATGCAAAGCGTGCATTTTGCAAAGAAAACCCTGATGGCAGGTTTTACAACAGTTCGTAATCTGGGAGCAGAGCCAACCCATATGTACGCGCTTAGAGACGCGACGGCCAAAGGCTGGATCGCAGGGCCGAGGGTTGTTGCCTCTGGTGGTGTTGCAGCGACAGGCGGACACGGCGATGTTGACGGCATGCGTCATGATCTTCTCGAAAAATATACGAAAAAGACCATTTGTGATGGTCCGTACGATTGCCGCCGTGCGGTGCGTTACGCGATAAAGTTTGGTGCTGACCTGATCAAAATTACCGCGACGGGTGGTGTGCTTTCAGATACCAACACCGGTACTGGCCAGCAAATGACAGACGATGAACTGAAGGAAATTATGGATACTGCCCACGGTCTGGGCCGCAAGGTAGCGGCTCATGCTCACTCGGCCGGTGGCATTAATGCGGCCTTGCGCGCGGGTGTAGACAGCATTGAGCACGGGTCATATTCCGATGAGGAATCTATTCGCCTGTTTAAGGCTTCCGGCGCTTATCTGGTGCCAACGCTGCTCGCAGGCGATACCGTTGTGAATATGGCCAAAACCAGCAACTTTATGTCAGATCAAATCAAGGCCAAGGCCATCCGTGTTGGCGGCGATATGATGGACCATTTTACCGTGGCCTATAAGGCTGGGGTGAATATTGCTTATGGTACAGATAGCGGTGTTTCGCGGCACGGCACCAATGCTCAGGAAGCGATCCTGATGGAAAAAGGTGGCATGACACCAATGGATGTTCTGAAATCGGCAACCGTAAATGCAGCGGACCTGATTGATATGTCCGAGCAGCTAGGCACCATTGAGGCTGGAAAGTATGCAGATATTATCGCAACAGATGATAGCGCACTGGCAGACCTTAAAGAGCTTCTGGACGTGGATTTCGTGATGAAGGATGGCAAGGTTTATAAAAACAAGTAGCCTTGATCCTCGAAATCGTTCAGCCTAAAGTTTCATTCCAAAATATAACGTCGCCTGATAAAGCTCAGGCGGCGACTATATGAAATCCTGTGTGCCTGCTGTGGTGTTCGGTGGCCGGGCTGTTAAGGTGGTTCGTTGAATGTATATTCGCGATGCGAGGGCAATGATGGGAGGGCTGGCGCTGATTATTGCCGGTGCCATTCTTACATCCATGTTGCGCCTTTATCTGGCAGGCGAATATTCTGGCCAAGGAATTGTCCGTGCACGCTGGTGGTGGGAAATTGTACTTAATTTACAAATTTTAAGCGGCGCACTGATGTGGTTCTGCTATGTCGAGCGTCTGGCAGATGCAACAGGCCCCATGAAAAAGATTATGTGTCTGCGAATGGCGTTTGGCCTTATTGTCGTATTGCTGCCAATATGGTTGGCCATTCTTAGCGCTTATATGGATTGGTTTGTGGTCAGGCCGCCAATTGTGGTTATTGATTTAATGTTATGCGGAATGCTTGTTTTCTGGGCGCTATCCGTGTTTCTGCCGCGTATTTTGATTTTGAAAACCAAGCCCACGCAATATCCTAACGCCACCTTTTTTTCGCTTATGAAGCCAAGGGCGTGGTATTCCTTAATACCCATGTATGTGCTGGTGGGGATATGGGTTGCTGCGATGATAAATGAAAGCGCAATCCATTATCTTTACGCGCCGCTGATGCTCTATTTCCAAGCAGCTGTACCGTATCTTGAACGTGGGTTTTTTGGCAGGAAACTCCCCAAAACATCTTCTTGAAACATCGCAGTTTTAGCTTGAATTGCGCTTAGGCCGATTACGCCAGAGCCACTTGGTTCCGGCCAGCTTGCTTGGCCCGGTACAGCGCATTGTCGGCTTCTTGCAAAAGGTCTTTAAGTTTTGGGTGTTTCCGGTCGGCGGCACACATCTTGAGCCCAAATGACGCTGTTAGAGGAAGTTTAACGCCTTCTCTGGCCAGCGGATACTTAGCAATCCGGGCTCGGAGACGTTCGGCAATAGACTGTGCAGTTTCAAGGTCGCTGTTGGGCAGAAAAATAGCAAATTCATCGCCGCCAATGCGGCCAACTACGTCACGGGGACGTAAAGCCTTTGAGATGCGCATTGAAAAGCTTTTGAGCGCCTGGTCGCCGGCGCTGTGTCCATAGCGGTCATTGATTGTTTTGAAATGATCCAGATCAACCACCAAAACGGCAAAACTTTCTTTCTTGTCTATGCAGGTGTTGAGCATGGGCTGTACGGTGTCGACAAAACCGCGGCGATTGAAAAGCTTGGTGAGCATGTCGCGTTCAGCAAGAGATTTCAATTCGTCCTGGGTTTGCTTCCACTCGCTAACATCGGCTGCACATAGCATGATTGCGTCGTGGGACATGCGCTTTGCGATTAAGTCTACAATTTTTCCTGATTGTGTTTCCACGCCCTGCGCCGTTAGTTCGTTGGTCTGTGAGTTTACAAGTTTGGCTAACAGCTCGGCCATCGCAGGAGGAACAAAGTCTCCTGCCTGTGGTGTTTTCTGAAACAATAGCCGCATGGCGCTGTTTACGGTTCTTGGTTCCCCAGTCTCCGAGAAAATGGCAATGCCAGTGGGAATGGTTTCAAGGATGCTGTCTAGCGAAATTTCAAGGTGTCGCAAAGAGGTGAGCAGGCTTTCATTTGTGCTCACAGCTGTGCTGACATCAAAAATTGTGCTCATGATGGCGGGGTCACCGTCTTCCCACAGGATGCATTCATCTGTGACATCAAGCCACACTTCTCGCCCGTCACACGCGATATTGGTTACCCGGTTGCGTTCTGGCTTCAGATCACCTCGCTCGATTGCTGCCCAGCGCGCTGAAATTTCACGCTGTCGCCGCCGTGGTATATGGCGGCGTAAGTCTCCGGTTTTTGTAAATTGGGCTGCGCCTTCATAGCCGAGAATAGTGGCGGTTTTTTGATTGGCGTAGAGAATATTAAATTCGCGGTGGACGTTGATGCCGATGAAACTGTGCTTATAAAGCCCGTCCAGTAAGGCTTTTGAAACCAGTGGCTTGAATTTTTTCTCGTGTTTTTGCACAGTAACGCGCCCCCACCTCAGTGCTATTAATCATACTGCCAAGGTATTAACAAAAAGTCACGCCTGAGGGGATTGGTGGTACTACTTTGGTGCCAGACTTATAATATTCCAACGGATAATAAAGGATACTAAGGATTGCGGCGATGAAAATTATCTTTGAAACCGGCGATTTTGGGGAAGCGCTCGTCAAGAAGGCCCACTTGGAACAAGAAGGCTTTTTTGTGTATTTGGATAATTATAATTGGGGCAATGCAGAGCCATATTTGGGCATGGCACTTGGTTATCGGTTGTGGGGTGTCTCTTCAGAGTTGATGGAGGCTCGTGACTGTTTAAATAGCCCTCATATCTTTGCTTCCGACGAGTATGATGCCATTGGCGTTTGCCGCGCATGTGGGGGTGAAAATATTGTTCGGTACCGCGTAATTTGGTGGCTATTTCTAAATTGGATGATGGGAATATATCTGGCGTCACCAGGTGGTAACCGGCGCAAATGCATGGACTGTGGCCACAAATTTAAAGCAGAAGGTCCGGCAATAACGGGTCCTTTCAAGGCACTGATCGCTTTTGGGGTTCTCTATGTGGCGGTCGTTCTTGGGGCGGGCTATGTTTGGACGCCAACCCTTTTTGGTTTTGTTGAGTTTTTGCGCTAATTCGCAAAGCGGAAGTGCAATACGTCTCCGTCCAGCACTACGTAATCCTTACCTTCCAGCCTCATCTTGCCTGCATCTTTGGCACCTTGTTCACCGCCGTTGCCGACATAGTCATCATAGGCTGTGGTTTCAGCGCGGATGAAGCCCTTTTCGAAATCCGTGTGGATTACGCCTGCGGCTTGCGGTGCTTTGGTGCCGGTGGTGATGGTCCAGGCGCGTGCCTCTTTAGGGCCCACGGTGAAGTAGGTCACCAGATGTAGCAAGTCATAACCAGCACGGATCACGCGTGCGAGGCCGGTTTGCCCCAGACCAAGGCTTTCGAGGAACTCATTTTTTTCTTCTTCGTCATCCAGCTGTGCTATTTCGGCCTCAACCGCCGCAGAAATCACAACGCAGCCAGCGTCGATGCCTGCCGCCATTTTTTCAACTGCCGCTGAGAATTCATTGCCGGTTGCGGCGCTGTCTTCATCAACGTTGCAAATATAAAGAATGGGTTTTGAGGTTAGCAATTGTAATTCTTTGAAGGCGCGAGCCTCGTCTTCGTTTTCGATCTCAACCTTGCGGGCCGGTATGCCCTCTTTCAGTAGAGGCAAAACCTTATCGATCATTTTCATAGTCAGGATGGCTTCTTTGTCGCCGCCGCGCACTTTGCGCCCCAGACCATGAATTCGGCCTTCCAGGCTATCCTGATCTGCAAAAATTAGCTCAAGCTCAATTGTTTCGGCGTCAGAGACAGGGTCAACCTTGCCGTCCACGTGCGTGATATCATCGTCCTCAAAACAGCGCAGCACGTGGCAGATAGCGTCTGTTTCACGGATATTGGCGAGAAATTGATTGCCAAGGCCCTCGCCCTTTGATGCGCCGCGCACAAGACCGGCGATATCGACAAAAGAAAGCTGTGTCGGCAAAACTGCTTTCGAGTTAGCAAGTCCGGCCAGCGTGAACAGGCGCTCGTCTGGCACAGGTACATTGCCCACGTTGGGCTCAATGGTGCAGAAGGGATAATTTTCAGCTGCCGCACTTGCTGTATTGGTCAGTGCGTTAAAAAGTGTTGATTTTCCAACATTTGGCAGGCCTACGATGCCACATTTGAAACCCATTATTTATCTCCGAACTTGAGAGCTTTCAGCGCTGCTGCCAGCGGGCCCTCTGCAGTTTGTTTTTTCTCAGGCACAGAGCTTGCGGTTTTTGCAGCCTTGTTTTTTTCGCCTGTTTTTTTTACGTCGTTGTTTGGTCGCTGCGGATTAAGCGTCAAGGCAAGTTGGCTTAGGAAGCGCGGTACATCACGCTCCGCCAGGTAATTCGCCTCGCGCGCGATAGTATCCAGCAGCTTTTCAAGCTGTGGTTGCTCGGCTTTGGCAAAGTCACCAAGGACATAGCCGTGTACACGGGATTTTTCGCCAGGATGGCCGATGCCGATACGTATACGGTTAAAGTCTGCACCAATATGGCTGATGGTTGAGCGAATACCATTGTGGCCCGCGGCACCGCCACCTTTCTTGACCTTCACCTTGCCAAAGGCCAGATCAAGTTCGTCGTAAAAAACATAAACATCCTCTGGTATTAACTTGAAGAAGCGCATGGCTTCACCGATGCTTTGGCCACTTTCATTCATAAAAGTTTGCGGTTTGAGGATGAGAATTTTTTCGGACCCTAACCGGCCCTCAAAAGTTAGCGCGTTCCAGCGTTTTTGGCCGGGCAAAAAATTATGGCGGCGGACAATTTCGTCCACCGCCATAAAGCCAACATTGTGTCGTTGGTTTTCATATTTGCTGCCCGGGTTGCCTAATCCGACAAATAGCAGCATGGAAAACCCCTTCTACACCCAGCAAACGTAATCGCTAGCTGGTTTATTCTTCGCCGCCTTCAGCTGAGTCTTCAGTTTCAGCTTCTTCGCCTTCAACTTCATCTTCATCAGTTTCTGCATTGTCAGTAGATTTCAGTGCAGAAGGTGCAACGATTGCACAGATCGTGAAGTCACGGTCGGTGATGGTTGGTGTAACACCGTCAGGCAAGCTGATGTCCGAAATCTTGATAGCATCACCAAGGTCGAGCTCGGCAACTGAAACTTCAATCGCCTCTGGGATGTTATCACCAGGAACGTTCAGCTCAATATCATGACGGGTGTGGTTGATAACGCCGCCACGCTTCAGCCCAGGCGATTCTTCCTCGCCAGTAACTTTTACCGGGATAGCCATTGAGAAGGTGGCACCCTTACCGAGACGAAGGAAATCGATATGCATCGGAACATCGGTTACCGGGTGCAATTGCAGGTCACGCGGCAATACGGTGGTCTTCTTTTTGTCTACCTGAATGTCATAGGTATGCGACATAAAGCCGCCGCGGTTCAGCAGACGAACGATTTCGTTAAGAGGAATTTGAACTGATTCCGGATCTTTTTTGTCACCGTAAATTACGGCAGGGACCATGCCCGCACGACGTACTGCGCGGGAGGCTCCCTTGCCAATCCGCTCACGTACCGTCGCGTCGATTGTGATAGCTTTAGCCATTCACTTTCTCCAAACTGAATTCAGTAGCCAGACCATCCAGCTGCTGACCGTCACTTCCTCCAGGGATGCAAGGACGGGTTCCCCAAGCAGGCGATCCCACTTGAGTCGGGCCGCGATGTACCGCGATTCCCCCAGAAAAGCAAGCATAATACGCTTGAGTGCTGGGTGTTTTCAGCGAGGCCAGCTGTGTGTCTGACAATATATACAAATTACGGTGTCTGACCTTCCCAAATCATATTCCGCATGATTAAGGATTGCGCAATATTTCAGCGATATGCTGTCGCTTATTCTATCACGCCAATATAGGGTGTGACTTACAAGCCTCCCTGCCAGGATTGAGTATCGGAGTTTCTAGGAATTTGGGGATCATTGGAAAATATCAAATGGGAATAAGGGCATATATCAGCCTGTTGCGACCTTTATTCTGGGCGTCCGTGCTTTGCTGCTTCGGTTTTATGGTCAGTGCCGCTGCATCAGATCAGGTGCGGGTTTTCACCCACGGCGAAGGGACATTTGCCAGCCGGCTTAAGGATGGTAGTTTCGAGGGGCAGGGTGCGGATTTATTGCGCTGTAGTATGCGTGCGCTAAATCAGCCCTTCGTTTTGAACCAGGCGACAATGGCCCGAAAACCGCGATTAACTAACAGCGGCGCGCTGGATGCCTGGTTTCCGTCGCTGGTGTTTGGCCCGTCCGAAAGGGTTAACCGCATTGCCTATCCAATTGGCTCGATGCCTATTTACTGGTATGTTCTCAAAGGAAATGAGGTAGACACCAGCAGTGAAGAATTTGTCCGGACCGCCAAGGTTTCAGCTTTCCCGGGCTCAACACCCGAAAGTATTTTAAGGTCATCTGGGTACCATATTCAAACAGGAACTGACGACGAGAATATTGTGGTTTTAAAACTGATCGACGGTCAGCTCGACGGTTTTTTGTCCGCGTCGTTTGAAGACATACTCAAGCCTCGCACAAAGGCTTTGTTGGTTTCTCGTATTGAGCGAATTTTATACAAAAATTTTGATGCAGGCATCGAATTTACGGAAAACTTCGTCCGTAAAAACCCTGGCTTTCTACCGCGCTTTCAGCACGCCTTAAATACTTGCGCCGAGTAAGTTTAACGGGGTGACCGATTAGCTTTCTACAGGAAGCAGGGTTTTGTTGCTATTTCCAGTCAATTGAAATTACTCTAGTGGCTCAGAGTTTAGATCACCACACGGGGAATTCAATGAGTTCGAATTTATTGGTTCGCGGCAAACGCTTTATTGCAATCATGCTTGCTGGTTTCATTGGCACGGTTGGTCTGTCTCCTGCTGTGCTAGCCAAGACCGACGCAAATCAGCCCGCAGTTGAAGTGGTTTTTACAGGTCGTATTTTGGACGATATGGGGCGGATCAATAAATTAGAAAAACGGCGCGAGAAATATTTTCGAAAGCATCGCGGAGAAACCCGGCGACGCGGCTTTCCAAAGCTTGCAAGGTCACGTTATAGCAAGACAGAATTTGCTGTTGAACGGCTGATCCCGGAACTGGAAGATTTCTCAGTCGAGCACTTTATTCGACGTGCGGTGTTGCGCAACGTGAAGGAAATGGGGCTGGAAAATGTTCCAGCGCGTATAAAGGTTACTTTGCAACAAATGCGGATCGCGGACTATTCACTCGCACCGTACCGGTCTCATTCAACGACCATGAAAGGCGTGGTAGAGGTTTTTGACAAGAACGGAGATCGGACTGGCGCAGTAAACTTAACGTGGGAAATGATCCCCCTTTTCACGACTGATCATAACTATGCCGGCCGCGAATATGTATTTTTGCGCGAATCTGCTTATGTGCGGATTGCACCACTGACATTGGGCTTTTTGGAAAAAGCTTTGGAACATATGTTTCCCGGCAAGGATGCACCTGGACCGGTATTTATCTGGCCACCTAAAACAGTGACCAGATAGAGGTAAACCCAATCAATTCTTGCTGGGACCCTTAGCTGCGCTAGTCTTAGTCGAAAAGACTGGAAACACTGGTTTCGTGGGCGATCCGGTTCATGGCTTCAGCAAGCAAAGGCGCCACGGTGGCGACGCGAATTTTGTCGCTGGCCCGAACACCATCAGTGGGCCGAATGCTGTCGGTAATAACCAGCTCTGTCATGCAGCTATTACTGATACGTTCAAGCGCAGGCCCTGATAGTACGCCGTGCGCCACATAGGCAGACACAGATTTCGCTCCGGCTTCAATCAAGGCACCTGCTGCGTTGCACAAAGTTCCCGCACTGTCGACGATATCATCAACCAGAATACAGTCTGTTCCGGCGACCTCACCAACAATGTGCATCACCTCGGATACGCCCGCTTGTTCGCGGCGTTTGTCAATGATGGCAATAGGCGAATCTACGCGCTTGGCGTAGGCCCGAGCGCGCACAACGCCGCCCACATCAGGCGAAACAATCGTTAGCTTGCGGCCCGCGTATTTTTCTTTCAGGTCACGGACCAGTACGGGCATTGCGTATAGATTGTCTGTCGGAATATCAAAGAAGCCCTGAATTTGCCCCGCGTGCAGGTCTATTGTTAGAACCCTGTCCGCGCCGGCTGTGGTTATCAGGTTTGCCACAAGCTTCGCTGATATAGGCGTGCGAGGCCCGGGCTTTCTATCTTGCCGCGCATATCCGAAATAGGGGATAACCGCCGTTATGCGGCGAGCAGACGCACGGCGAAGCGCGTCGATAGAAACCAGCAATTCCATCATATGATCGTTGCAGGGAAAGTTTGTAGGCTGCACAAGAAAAACGTCTTCGCCACGAACATTCTCGTGAATTTCTACAAATACTTCCTGATCGGAAAAGCGTTTAATCGCCGCCTTTGCAAGCGGGATATTCAAATATGCAGCAATTGCTTCTGCTAACTCCGGGTTTGAATTCCCGGTTAGAATCTTCATGCCCATTAATGGCCTCCAGCCTATGAAGATTGAACCCTGTCGCGAGCTTTATCAGCGCAGACCGTTGCTGTAAAGCCAGACGATATATTTGTCGCTTAGGCAGATTAAAAACAGCTTAAGCTATGTAAAAACCTTGTCATAATTTTTATCCGTCCAGCATTATGGCTGAAACCTGGCGTCCGTAATCAGCTTCTTTTTTGTGAGTCGTTCGTCTGTATGAAAAATGGTCGGCACTGGCATAGGTATCGATCCCGCTGTCCCACATGTTTTTGATGCCGCTAATGCCAAGTTGAGATTTGACAAAAGAAGGCAAGTCAAATTGCAATTTTTCTGGCGAGATGCCCGGAGTGAAAAAGTCAGAAAAGGTCGGGTTCTTATTTGCGAAATTGTCCCGAAACTCCAATCCGACTTCATAGCTGGCCTGGTGTATGGTTGGACCAATAGCAGCTAGAATTTGGGATCGGCGGGCACCGAGGACTTCCATTTGGCCGATGGTGTTTTCAATAACACCAGTTAGTGCACCTTTCCAGCCCGCGTGCGCCGCACCGATAACGCCTGCTTTTTCGTCAGCGAACAACACCGGCGTACAGTCGGCAGTTAAAATACCCAGGATCAGGCCCGGGAGGTTTGTAACTAAAGCATCAGCTTTCGGACGGTCGTCACCCCAATCGCTTGTCGCCGCGACCACAGTGGCGCTGTGAATTTGATAGCAAGACAAGAGGGGCGTGTCTCTGCGCCCGGAAATATGCGCCGATACTATTCTGCGGTTTTCAAAAACATTTGCTGGGTCATCCTTTGACCCGGGGCCACAGTTGAGGCTCTCGTATAGGTCAGAAGAAACCCCGCCACGCCGTGAAAAAAAGCCGTGGCGTATATTTGTCATTGTGGGGCAATTGTAAACGTTATGCATGCCTGCATCTAAGCCAGATGCGGCGCATATTGCACGTAAAATGTTGATTCGCAGCCCTGTTCTTCTAAGATTGCCGCATAAAAATAAAATACAGGAAACGACAGTGAAAAATATATTTTTGAAAACACTCAAGCTCTTGGGTGTGGTTATGCTCACTATTGTCTTTATTTTCATGGCAGGCATTTTGTGGCCCCTTGACGTGCCTCAGCCCAAGGTAAAACCCGAGCGGCTTATCATCCAAAACGCTATGATTGTCGATGTTGAGTCTGGTGTTCTTAGGCAAGGCGAGGACATTTTTATTCAGGGTGGACAGATAATTTCTGTTGGCGATGGATCCGCGGCTGAAATGCACGATCTGGCAGCGGCCTTTGCGAATGCACAGATAGTTGATGCGGCGGGGCAATTTGCTATTCCCGGTATGTTCGATATGCATACTCACGCATTTAAAATGGCACCCTATCTTACGCACCCACTGTATGTCGCCGCTGGCGTAACCGCGGTACGGGACATGGGGGGATGTCTCGGCGCTGATGACGCATGGTTTGCCTGTTCTGACGACAAACGTGTTTGGAATGAGCGCGTGAATGCCGGTCAATTGGTGGCACCGCGATTTGATCAGGTGACCGGCCTGGCGATAAACGGCGGCAACGCCATCCCTGACGGGTTCGACATAAGCCTTGGTGGCGGTACAGCAGAGGGTGCGCGTGCGCGCGCGTCTTTTGATAAAGCCCGCGGCATCGATTTCCTGAAAACATATAGCGAATTGCCTAGAGAGGGATACTTCGCCCTTGCCGAAGAAGCGCCAAATCAAGGCATGTATCTGGCAGGGCATCTGCCTTTTGCGGTGACAGCGATCGAAGGCATTGAGGCGGGCCAGCGTAGTTTCGAACATGCTTTCTTTTTCATATGGGGCTGTTACCCCGGAATGCTCAAACTACGGCAGACCGGCGATATATATTCTGCTTTTACCAATGAAGCGCGCAGCCGAATGATTGCAGAGCATGACGCAACCGTATGCGAGGATCTGCGTGCGAGGATGGTGCGATCAGGTGCGACTTATGTACCTACACACACAACCCGGAAGCTCGACGCCTACGCGCTCGACAGTGCCTTTCGCAGCGACCCTCGCCTTAAATATATTCCAGCTCCGCTGAGAATGATGTGGCTTGAAGACGCAGACAATATGGCCCGCCGGGCAGGCGAGGGCGGCGAAAAAAGCTACAAAGCCATATATGAGTTCGGGCTAAAGCAGACAGGATTGGCCCATAAGGCAGGTGTCGTTGTTTTAGCGGGCACAGACGCACCGGACAGTTTCGTTTTTCCTGGCCTTGGTATGCAGGATGAACTTGATCACTTTATTCGGGCGGGCCTTAGCCCCTTAGAGGCGCTGCAAACCGCAACGCTGGCTCCTGCGCAGTTTCTGGGGCTGGAAGGTGTTGCTGGCATAATCGCAGCCGGTGCCAGAGCGGACATAGTCCTTCTGCGCGCTAATCCGATAGAAGATATCAATGCGGTGGAACAGATTGAAACGGTAATTCTTGCTGGCACTGTTTATGACAGAAAAGAGCTCGATGGAATGCTTCAAACAGTCGAAGGGAATGCAAACAGTTGGACCATGTGGCCAAAATTTGCCTGGCAAATTGTGCGAAGTCCATTGATGCTGAAACAGTTTGCGGATTAAAAGCCCGGCGGGGCAGGCAGTTTTGGGTCTTGCAGTGCTAGCACTTTGAACAAAGTACCCATTTCGTCGGCAGACGACAGGCGCGTTAATTCGCCTAAAACACGTTCTTGCCCTTTATTGTCCAGATTGGCGGCCAATTGCTGTGCCCGTTCCCCTAATCCAAGGGCCATTAAAAAAGCGCCCTGTGCGGCCGGGCCAAAGGATGTTGCTCCTTTGCCTTTTGCAGCATTTGATAATTGTTCGAAATCAACATGGGCTGTGATGTCGGCCTCGCCGGGGCTCGCTAGCGGGTCGACATATTGGTGGTTCTTTAACGCCTGAAAGCTATCTCCAATGGCGGTTTTTCGGTAGCCATAGTCGATGATAAGCGCAGCGCCGCCATCGGCGAAAAGGCGCTCACCAATGCTGCCCGCAACCGAAAGCCCAGCGGGGCAAATCTCCAGCACACTGCCATCCGGGCCGCCGTGCAAGGCTTTGTTGCTAAGCGCGAACTTGGGGCCTGCTGGTGTTAGAACCAGTTCCAGCCCCTCTGCGCCCGCATTCACCCGGCGCTCGCACCAGCTTCCGTCTAGTTTTTCAAATTGGTGTATGGGCAAAGCGTCAAAAAATTCGTTTGCGACCAAAAGGCTGGGGCCTGAGGGGACACTTGAAAGGTCATCATGCCAATGGGCATTAGGGACCTTTTCAGCTTGTAGCGCACGGAGCTGTGCGCTGGCTTCAATCAGATGCACGCTAAGGGCGCTGTGAAATTCCGGCACCGGTTCGGTCGCACGCAATATGTCTTGCATCAACGTGCCGCGCCCGGGCCCAAGTTCGATCAAATGAACTTGGTTCGGTTTGTCCATTTTATACCAGCGGTCAGCGAGCCAAAGGCCCAGCATTTCGCCGAACATCTGGCTTACTTCCGGTGCAGTGATGAAATCTCCGTCCGTACCGAATATTTTCTGCTGGCTGTAATAGCCGTGCTCAGGATGCATCAGGCAATCCGCCATATAGTCGGCGAGCGTAATAGGGCCTGTGGCTTCAATCCGTTTGGTGAGTATTTCTTTCAGCGCGGTGCTCACGGTACGGCCTATTTGCTGTTGCCGGTTTTTTTTGCCTTAAGTTCTGCAAGATGGCGATAGCCTTTTGATATCAACCATGCAGCCAGCAAGAACATTGGTATGGAAAGCATTTGCCCACGGGACAGCCCTATGGCGTTCAAATTAATGTGCGCATCTGGTTGGCGAAAGTTTTCGACCAGTATCCGTGCCAGGCCGTATCCAGCGATAAAGATACCAGCAAGTACGCCAGGCATATCCTTGGCGATACGGGTTTTGTGATAAAGGAACTGGAGCAGGATAAATAGCAGAAGGCCTTCAAGAAGCGCTTCATAGAGCTGGCTCATGTGGCGCGGTATGCTGAGGGGGTCACTGGGGAAGACCATGCCGTACCATGCGTCTGGTGCCGTGGGACGGCCCCATAATTCCCCATTCACAAAATTGGCCAGTCGGCCTGTCAAAAGACCAATGGGGCTTACGATTGCAACTACGTCAGAAACGCGCATCAAATCAAGCTTGTGCTTTTTAACATAAAAAATCACGGCAAGAACGACGCCCGCGAAACCGCCGTGAAATGACATTCCACCATCCCATAATTTAGCGATGGCGCCGGGGTTGCCCATGTAAAAATCGAAATTGTAGAACAGCACGTAGCCGATGCGGCCCCCAAGAATAACACCGAACAGCGCCCAGGTGATGAAATCATCAATATGTGCGGACGACATGGCGGCGCCGGGTTTTTTGGCAAGACGCCTAATATACCACCAGGCGAAGACGATGCCCGCAATATAGGCCAGACTGTACCAACGCATACCCAATTCGAAACCGAACACATCAAAAGGGCCTAGCGCGTAGGGCCCAATATCTGGAAACGTTAGTGTGCCAGCAGTCAATATTTCGAGCATCCGAATTCCCTTGATGAGTTTGCGCCATCATGGGGTGTGCCCACGCGCTGTCAAGCGAAAGCGTTTCAATATGACGGCTGCGGCATATCACCCATTGCAATTTACTCGATCTTCGCCCATATGAGGTGCATCAGCTACAAGGATGGAAACCATGCAGACCAGTAATAAATTCATGGACGATATGGCAAAATTGGCCACAGGTGCGGTTGGTGCCGCCCATAGCGTTAAAGGTGAATTTGAAAGCATGTATCAGGCCTGGCTCGACAAGCAGTTGGCTGGCATGGATTTGGTGAGCCGTGAAGAGTTTGATGTAGTGCGCGAGATGGCGGAAAAAGCCCGCGCCGAGAACGAAGACATGCGCGCCGAAATCGAATTGCTGAAAAAAAAGCTCGCGGACTAGACTGTTTTTCTCGGAATAGACGAGAAAAATTCATCTGGAATCAAATTATCAAAAGCCCTTCGTAACAAGCTGAAATACTGTCTGAATTCACCGTATTAGAATGGGTCTTCAACAGAGTTTTCCACAGCAAATTTTGCCAGCTTTAGAATATTTTCTTGCCAGCGAGTCATCATGCTGGCACCCTACATCTAGTATCAAGTCAGAGGTAGGGAGCCAGATTTCGTGATTCTGGTTAAAAAAAGCTAACACACTGACCGGCGCAACCTTTCTGCCGGCTTTGCGGACGGCGGACCATCTCGGGGGAGACCAGATGACCACTCTCAGTACTGGCCATTCAGACGTTCAAAGTATCAACCCAGTAGACATGGCTGAAGAGTTGGCAGGTGCCAATGATTGGGCAGTGGAACGCCAGGGCGACGATGAGCTCACTATGTTCATCAGCGGCCAATATACCGACATGCAGTTTCGGGTTTTCTGGCGCGAAGACTTTAAAACATTGCAATTCGCCTGTTTGTTCGATCTCAAAGTGCCCGAGGGTCGACGCAGCGATATTTATCAGACAATTGGTTTGATCAATGAGCGTATGTGGATTGGTCATTTCGAATATTGGGCAGAAGAGAATGCGCTACTTTACCGCCATGCGAGCCTCGCAGGTGATCCAATGGTCGGGTCTATCGGTGAGGACCATATGGTAACCATGGTTGAAACAGCGCTCGGGGAGTGCGAACGCTTTTATCCGGTCTTCCAATTTGTAATGTGGGGAGGTCAATCTCCGGAAGAAGCGATCGAAGCTGCCATGCTGGAATGCGTTGGCAGCGCATAGGCTTTGTTTTGAGTACCCAGTTTTGAGTGAGATTTGCCAGCCACCCAGGTGATGAGCAAAACTTGTAGAGAAGGACAGGTAGGGCTATGCTCTGCCTGTTCTTTTTTGTTCTTTTCCATTTCCCTGACTGGTTTTTCTATGAATAGCTTTTTCTCGCGCGATAACCCTCTGGTCCTTGTTGGATGTGGTCATATGGGGCGTGCGCTGGCGCTGGGGTGGTTAAAGGCTGGTCTTGACGCCAAAGCCCTATATGTCGTCGATCCGGCGCTTGGCGAGGGACGTCCGTCGGATATCCTGCCTGGTGCGCTTTCTGGCCTACCGACCGGAAATATAGCCTCAAATACCAGTGCGCTCCCGGTAGGTTTAACGCCGCGTGCAATAGTGCTGGCGGTTAAGCCACAAATTATCGACGATATAGTTTCGTCATTTTCGGCCTTTTTAACCGGGGACCAGCTGTTCATCTCTGTCGCCGCAGGTATAACGCTGGCCCGACTGCAGGCGGGTGCTGGTAAAAACTCGGCTTTGGTTCGCGCCATGCCCAATATGCCGGCGGCAATCGGAGCAGGCATAACCGGGATGGTGGCTGGTGCTGGTGTTAGTTCTTCGCAAAAACAGTTAGCTGATGATTTGCTAACAGCAATTGGCGAAACGGTATGGATTGACAGTGAAACATTAATGGACGCCGTGACAGCCGTGTCAGGCAGCGGCCCGGCCTATTTGTTTCATTTGGTCGAATCTATGGCGGCAGCTGGCGCCGATCAGGGTCTTTCGGAAGATGTTGCCATGCAGCTTGCTCGGCAAACTGTGATTGGCGCGGCGCAAATGCTGGCAACTGAAGATGAATTGTCTGCGGCGGAGCTGCGCGGCCGAGTGACAAGCCCCGGCGGAACGACGGCCGCGGCACTTGATGTTTTGGCCGGTGCAGACAAGGGTATGACTACATTATTGAAAAACGCGATTGAGGCGGCGACAATGCGCGGCGCAGAGCTCGCTAAATAAACCCCACTCCCTAGCATCCGTTGTGTTTTGGCCGGATTTCAGGCAAAAAAAAGGCCCCGAAAACGGAGCCTTGAGATCAGAATGGTAAGGGCTGGCCCCAAGTATAGGGGGGAGGGGGAGGGGTTCTCAGGACCAGCCGCTGTGACGATATTTCGTCAAACCATTCGACGCCAACTACTCAAAACTGCTTAGTTCGGGGGGAGATACTAAGCTTTGTTTGTCGGCGTTGATGGCTATATAGGCGCAGGATTAGATTGGGAAAACCCATAAAACCAGCGTAGCAGCCATGCAAAAAATGCATACCTTTGTCTGGCGGGCTGGTTGCGAAACGCAGTCCTGAGCCCAGCGAAAAAAATCCTTTAGAACATCTCTCTTAAAAATGTATGGTTGCCAAAGGCTTAAACGGAGATCCTCATGAAACCTGTTAGAACACTTCTCGCGATATGTGCCTCGGCAGTATTGGTTCATGGCGCCGTCAGCTTTGCTCACGCGGCCGAAAAAAATGGTTTCACAGCCCGAATGCTGGCAGCGGCTGACGCCCGCGACGCAGAAAATCCTGTTTTTGACGAGGCTATAAAATCCGGTAAATATGAAGCCTTGTTGGTGCTGGGGCAAATTGGGGGTAATGCCTGCAAAAAACTGGTACCCTATGTACGCGGCTCCAACAAGGAAGCGCAAAAATGGGCGGCTAAAGGTGCGGCTTATTGCCGGGACAAAACACTCGCACCATTGGTGCTGGAACAGATGGAAGCGGCTGAGGACAAATCCCTATGGGCAGCGGCTGTCGGGTTTTCAGGCGCGGAAGGGTCGAAAGCAGCACTTGCGCGTGCTCTGAATAAGGAAGGCCTGAGCGAAGAAGAGAAAAGCGCGATCCTGTTTGGGCTGGTGCAGGCTGTTGTATATGACCGCACGAACGCTGCCGATATCGAAGGGCTCGATCTTCTTCCGCTCGTTGATATGGCGCGCGATGAAGGCAATTACGGTGCGGCCTATGTCTTGGCTCGCCTGCAGGCCGTACCAGATGTGCTGGCTTACCCAGCGTTTGAGCTAGCATACCGGCAAATGTTGCGTGCAGGAGGGCCTGCCCCGGAAGGGGAAGCCCTTGAGACGGCGCGGTTAATGACACGTTTGGCGCGCGAGTTCGGTGACCAGTCAAAAATGATACTTTGGGCGGCGAGCGATGCGTGGGAGAAGGTGATCCGCCACGAAGCCATTCGTTCGATGGGCTATTTAGGCGATGAAAAAACAAAAGCCACAATTTTGGCCTTGGCTAACGGGGAAGGTGATGCCGCGACGCGCCACCTTGCAGTGGATGCCATAGGGCGCAGAAGTGCAAACGATCCTTCCCTTGTGGCACTTTTGGAACAATATATCAGCGACGATAACCGCTGGGTAGCTGCAACAGCACTCAGGTGGCTGGGGCAACGCGATCCGGCAAGCGCGAACCAAATAGCGGCCGACTGGCTCGACGGAGAAGACTATTATCTGGCGTTTCAGGCGCTGATCGCCCTTACAGGGTCAGACGAAGGCAAAGCCATACTCAGGGCGTACGCTGATGCGAACCCGGATACAGTGCGCGGGTATGAAGCGGCGGTGGCGTTAGATCCGCCTATTGAAGCGGTCACCAAACCGCGCAAAACACCGTCGGCGGCCTTGCTGGCTTCGTACCGTGGGCGTGAGCTGATATTGGAGACCACGCGCGGCAAGGTTTGCATCTCCATGACGGGTGATGCGCCCTATGCGGCGACCAGTTTTTTACAGCTTGCAGATGTTGGCAAAATGGACGGCATGCTGTGGCACCGGGTTATCCCAAATTTTGTTTCGCAAGCCGGGCAAATTGAAAATCCGGAACTCGCCAAATGGGGTAGTATCCGTGAAGAATGGGGCGGCGAGCACCGCATAGGCACAGTGGGCGTGGCAACGGCAGGGCGTGATACGGGTACGACCCAGTTTTTCATCAATACAGGTTATAATATGCACCTTGAAGGCCGCTACACCGTGTTTGGCAAGGTACGTGACGGAATGGACGTTGTGTATGCGCTGGAAGAAGGCGATGTGATCAAAAAAGCCTATACAGCGAAGGCTGCCAGCGCCAACTGCAAATAGGTGGATTTTCCGCCATTTTCTGCTGAAAATACGGCACCCCGAATTTTTTTCACCTTTAGTGGAATAAAAACGCGTCCTCGCACGTTGTCATAACAGCTGTCTAAATTTCGATAGAACAAGAGGTCCCTATGGCACACCTGAAGGCTATCCCTTGTTTCATGCTTCAGGTTTGGTGAGAGGGTTCAGCAACAATGCTTCTGGTTCGTTTATTTGTCGCGAGCCTGGAGAAAAAAGCCCTTTCACCATTTTTTCGTTTTGAGCTAGTTTCCGCAGCACGGCTTGTTCAGAGCAGGTTGCTCTCGGCTCTAATCTGGCGAACCATAAAGTCGCGGAACAGAGCCACACGCAGCGATCCCCGCAGTTCAGGCGGATATACATAATAGCTGTTGAAGGCCTGGCCTTCAACGTTTGGGAAAACACGTACCAGTTTTTGGCGATTGTGAACCAGATAGTCGGGCAGCACGGCGATGCCCATGCCCGCTTCTACAGCATGCAGGATGCCGTAAAGATTATTAACCTGAAGGCGGGGTACGCGCTTTTTGCTGGGGCTCCCGACCTCCAAGAGCCAATTGAGATTGCGTATGGTTGGCACGTTACTTACGCCAAATGTGATTAGGTCATGTCCGTCCAGATCAGCGGGTGTGACGGGTGTGCCTTTGCGGTCCAGATACTCAGGGCTTGCATAAATATGTGTATGAAACGTAGCGAGCGGCCGTTGGATGAGGTCGGCTTGCTCTGGCTCATGCAAACGAATGGCAACATCAGCTTCACCAGCGGATAGATCAAGATCAGCGTCTTCCAGAATGAGCTGCAATTCTATGTCCGGGTATTCCGCCATAAATTGTTCCAGATGCGGTGTTAACCACACCGCACCGAACGTCACCATTGTAGTGACCCGCAATAAGCCCGAAGGCCGCTCGCGGGACGCCATCAAGCTGCGCTGGGTTTCATCGATGCGGTGTACAACATCGCGCGCTGTGGCAAATAGTTCCTGCCCCTCGTGGGTCAAAACAAGGCCGCGCGCATGGCGGGTGAAGAGCGAAACCTTAAGGCTTTCTTCCAGCGCCCTGATCTGACGGCTAACAGCCGACTGGCTGCAATTTAACCGCGCACCAGCGCTGGTGAAGCTACCGGCTTCAGCAACCGTATGAAAGATGCGTAGTCTGTCCCAATCCATTTTAGTCTCCTGGGTGGTTGCGGTGCGGCTCACTATTTCACGGGCAACAGAGAGGCGCAAGCTCTGCGTCTAATGCATAGGTCAAAAGCCGGAATATGCATTATATCTATTGGTTGCCGTAAGCTATTGGTTCTTATATTCTTGCAGCAAATGGCATGAGAGCACCCCAAGATGACAAATAAAGACACTCTGGAAACGGCCGCAGCTTATTTCAAAGCGACCTATCCAAATTTGCTTGCGGAATCCATCATTGCATTTCTGGTTCTTATTGAGCTGGGTGATGGAGCCAGTGTCGGGGAGGTCGCGCGCGCGATCGGTATGACCGAACCTCAATGTTATCATTTTTTGGGCCAGTTAAATACCGGCAGCGGGGCGGGGTTGATTTCATTGGAAAATACCGGTGACGGGAAAAGCCTGATCCATCTTACTGGCGCGGGGCAGGCTGCGAAAGAGGCGGTCCAAGCGGCGTTCGCCTAAGCGCGCTGTCAGAAAAAATGGTATCATCGACGACTTTTGGCCGCCGAGAATTTTGAGCGCCTGAAGCAAAGGCGACTTTTGTTAGCTATGCGCTTTTTCTGCGATGAATTTCTCGGCTTCCAGCGCTGCCATACATCCCATGCCCGCAGCAGTAACCGCCTGACGGTATATTTTATCGGTCACATCACCAGCTGCATAAACGCCGGGAATATCTGTTTGCGTGCTGTCGGGCTTTTTAAACAGATACCCTTCTTCGTCCATTGATAACTGGCCTTTGAACAGCTCTGTTGAAGGCGTATGGCCAATAGCAATGAATACGCCGTGTACCGAAAGGGCGCTGATTTTGTCGGTTTTAACATTCTTAAGTTTTACGCCAGTAACGCCAAGAGGGTCTTCTTCACCGACAACTTCTTCAAGCACGCTGTCCCACATGATTTCTATATTCTCGGTTTTGGCCAGCCGGTCGCTGAGGATTTTCTCGGCGCGAAATTCATCTCGGCGATGCACGATGGTTACTTTGGAGCATATATTGGCCAAATAAAGCGCTTCTTCGACTGCTGTATTGCCGCCGCCGATAACGACGACTTCTTTACCGCGGTAGAAAAAGCCGTCGCAAGTGGCGCAAGCTGAAACACCGTAACCATTGAATTTTTCTTCGCTCTCCAGGCCAAGCCAGCGCGCCTGTGCGCCTGTTGCGATAACAATGGTATCGGCAGTATATACGGTGCCGCTATCGCCGACAGCGCGCTTGGGCGTGGCCTTCAGGTCAACTTCCGTTATCAGGTCATAGATTATGTCTGTGCCAACATTTTCTGCTTGCTGGCGCATGGCTTCCATCAGTTCGGGGCCTTGAACAGCGTCGGCAAAGCCAGGGTAATTTTCTACATCGGTGGTGATAGTAAGCTGCCCGCCAGCTTGCATGCCGGTAACGATCGTGGGTTTCAGGCTGGCACGTGCAGCATAAATAGCCGCCGTATACCCCGCAGGGCCTGAACCAATGATTAGCATGTTGCTGTGTTTTGTATCACTCATGACGTATCCTTAGCGACAGGGCGGCATAGGGGCCGCGCTCGAATTTCATTGGCACCCTACATAAGATGTTAGATCGGATTTGCCAACGGGTAACCGGCAGGATTATTTCGATGGCTGTGATCGGTGGAGCCGATCTCCAGGGAAGGGGGGTGCCCCCTAATTGTCGTATAGTATTTTTTCGCCGGGGGCTGGTTTGTATATTGACGTGAAAGGATCAGACCACTCGCCATTCATTTTGAAGGCAACCGTCACTTGCATGTCTCCATTCTCTGCGATGCGGTATTGGGCTTTCACTGCGCTGGGTCCCGATTTGGCGCCGCCAATTTTCTCCAGCGAGTTGAACCCGCCTTCTGCCGGCGTAATCAGGCCGTCGGTGTAAAACCCGTCGTTGGTAACATAGCGGTAGATTATTTGTCCCTGCCTCGCGTCCCAGTGGATCAGGCTTTCACCGCCGTAGCTTCCGCTGCCATGAATGATTCGCATCACCTGGCCTTTAAAGGCCCACTCCCACCGCTGTACATCAGGGCTTCCTTTGGCATTCTGCGCCTTGGTTTCTTTCCAAACACCAGCGAACGGCGCCAGTGATTTCATCTCTGGGATCGGTTCACTCGCTGCAGCGGAAACCGACAAAACGATAATAGTAACTGACACTATGAAAATGCGCACTAGAGGCCTCCTGTCTAGGGTGATAGTCAACCATAGCGATATTCCCCCGCCGAGCCAATAGGTCGGTTGGCAGTAGATATCTGCCGGTCGCTTGTCGCGTTGGCAGGTGGATGATAGGCTTGATGTCTATTGAAATTAGGGGGAAAGCCGTGAAATTATTTTGGTGTCCGCAAACTCGCGCTGCGCGGGTGTTATGGATGGTTGAGGAACTTGGTATCGATTATGAACTGGTCCGGACCGATGTCAGTGCAGAAAAAGATGAAGCCCGCGCTGAGCTATTGACAGCCAGTCCAATGAGCAAGGTCCCCGCGATTATTGACGGCGATGTGCGTATGGCGGAATCTGCGGCGATCTGCATTTATCTGGCTGATAAATACGCGGAGGCAGGGCTCGCGCCTTCTGTTCAGCAGGCGGACCGGGGCGCCTATTTATATTGGATGTTATATGTCCCGGCGGTAGTGGAACCGGCGATGGCAGAAAAATTTTCGGGCGCTGAGGCAAACAAGTTTTCCCACGGTTGGGGTGATTTTCCAACAATGCTTTCTGTCTTGGAAGCGGGGCTGGAAGGCAAAGACTGGATATTAGGCGATAAATTCAGCGCAGCCGATGTGATGCTGGGGTCAACCAGTTATTTTCTGAAAAAGTTCGGCATATTGCCGGAAACTTCACCGCTGAACGCCTATGTTGAACGATGCCTGGCGCGACCCGCATACGTCAAAACACTGGAGATCGAAGAAGCTGGTTGAACTGCCGGGTTTTTTAGGAAATGAATATTAGATACGGTCGCGGTTTTTCAGCGTGGTACCGCAACGTCTGCATTCCAGCCGGTTTCGAAGAAGTTTAACAAAACTAAAAGGGCTTAAAGTGATGATTTCACCGCAAGGTGAACACCGTCGACGCGGCTTAGTAAAATGAAAAAACAGGTAAATGAGAGCCAGGGCCCCAACCAAAAAATAGGTTAAGATGTTGGGCGCAAACAATATCAGGGCAGGCGAAACCACGAGCAAAAAGAAAATGCTCAAATAAGTTTCTTTTATACTCATTACTGTTTTTAAAATCATCTGCATGGCACTCGCGAAAAGAGACCTTCTGATTGAGTTAACACAAGGAATAGTAGCACAATTATAGTTACACTGGAAAGTTTTCTATAACGATATTTAGTTAAGCATTCGTCAAGAAAAGCTAAAAATTTGTGAAAAATTGATAACGTTTTTGCGAGCTGTGGGTCGCTCAGGACTAGCATCTACAACTTTCGTTTGAGTTGTATTTATGCCGAACCGACGTTTGCAACATTGGGTGAACCATTAATGCGACAAATTGGGATAATAGTTTGGGCTGGAAAGGTAGCTAAAGCTGTCGCCCCATTGGGATAGAGCCCTTTTCCATTGCCTACAAAGATGTGACACTCCTTTGTCGCACTTTCGCGACATCGACGCTGATCGCTTTCCAGCCGATTGTGCGAGCTTCCTGTCACGCGGAAAATCAGAAATACATCAAAAACTTGTAACGGCCCGCACATCCCCAAGCCGATTTTGTCAAAATGTTTCACAGCCGTCACTGGCTCAATTGTTTTATCAAATATTAACCTTGCTCGGTTATCACGGTGGTCTGGTCGGGGGGCAACCGAACCGGGAAATACCACATGTGGATATTGGACAAAATTGGTAGTGTTTTTTCATCGCTAAGCATCGGCCAAAAGATGATCGGCGGGATGCTGGTAGGCTTCAGCCTTGTTTTGGGCGTTCTTATCGTATCATCAGAAAATGTCGTCGGGCATTTGGTGGAAACTGCGGAAGCGCGTGAACTTGATGAATTGGCACACGGGCTTCAAGTGCAAATCGAGATGGAGACCAACCGGGCGCACGCCATGGTACAGGTTCTGGCCGATACGGCTCCTGTTCAGGCGGCGTTTGCCGCGCGTGACAGAGATGCGCTGGCTGCGCTTACTGTCCCAGGGTTTAAAACGCTAAGAAGTGAATTTGGTGTGCGGCAATTACAGTTTCATGTGCCGCCGGCAACAAGCTTCCTCAGGGTCCATAAACCGGAAAAATTCGGCGATGATCTTTCCGGTTTTCGCTTCAGCGTGGTTGAGACCAACAAAAACCGCACGGCACAGCTTGGCCCCGAATCCGGCGTAGCAGGCCTGGGTATTCGCGCAGTTGTTCCTGTTTTTAATAATGGTCTTCATGTGGGCTCGGCCGAAGTTGGGTTGTCGCTTGGGCAGGCTTTTGTGGATGAGTTCGCTAAAACGGACGGCGTCGAGCTTTCCATTTTGCAGTTCACCAAAGACGGATTGAATTCTCTTGGGCGCAGCGCGGGCGCGAAGGACGATCTTGACCGGCAAGTGCTTCAGGCAATGATGGATAAGCCAGGGTCTTTGGTGCAGTTTGGATTTAAGGACGTTCCCTATGCAGCGTCTGCCAAAATCATCTCGGATTTCGCGGGCAAGCCCGTAGCGGTGGCAATCCTTCAGGTGGACCGGTCTGTGTATCTGGAGCAGATATCTGGCAGCCGCACTAGCTTGATGGTGGCAACTTTCCTCACAATTTTGGTCTGTGCTCTGCTTTTGGCTTTTACCATATTTTCGCTTTTGCGGCCTTTGGTTCGCACAACCGGCACAGTAGAAGCGCTGGCGGAAGGTGACTATGATGTGGCGGTTGATTACCAGGACCGCACGGACGAAATTGGCTCGCTCGCGGGCGCGATTGGTATTTTTAAAGAAAGTATAATCGAACGCGAAAAACTGGAAAAAGAAGTCGCGCTTGAAAAAGAAGAGGCCATAAGGCGGGAGGCCGAGCAAAAGGTCATTGAGCAACAACGCGAAGAAGAAGCGTGGCAAGCGAAAGAGCTGGAGCGCCAGAAAGCCGAAGAAGAGCGCAAGAAACTGATGCAGGAAATGGCGGATGATTTTGAAAGTTCGGTCAAGTCCATGGTCGATAATGTTGTTGAAACCGTAGCATTTTGCGCGACCAAAACCACAGATTTGCAAGGCAAAACCGATGAAGCCTCCGAGCAAATGGATCTGGTTGGCAGTGCGTCGCAAAAAGCATCTGGCGACGTTGGTTCAGTGGCTTCGGGCGCGGAAGAATTGTCGGCTTCGGTGTCAGAAATATCATCCCAGGTGTCGCGGTCTCACCAAGTTACGTCGCAAGCCCAGGAAATCACACAGTCCGCCCGGACAGATGTTGAGGGGTTGGAAACTGCGGCTTCGACCATCAACCAGGTCGTTGATTTGATTAATGACATTGCCGAGCAAACAAACCTGCTCGCGCTAAATGCCACGATTGAGGCAGCGCGCGCTGGCGAAGCCGGGCGCGGGTTTGCTGTGGTGGCCAGCGAAGTGAAGGCGCTGGCCGAACAGACGCGCAAAGCTACAGAGGAAATTCGCCAACCAATCGAAGCCATCCAGTCGTCGGCCAACAATGTGGTGGACAGCATGGGCAAAATTCATTCGTCGATTGGCGAGGCCAGTGAAACCTCTGGCTCGATTTCTGCGGCAGTAGAAGAGCAGAACGCGGCCACACAGGAAATCGCGCGAGCTGCACAGTCAGCCGCGGGCGCAACGTCAGAGGCCAGCTCGTCGGTATTGGGCGCGCAGGAGGCGCTCGCTCAGAATGTGAGTTATGCGGCTGAATTAAGTAACAGCGCAAACAGCCTCAATGATGTTGCGAAATCAATGGACCAAAAGGTGCAGGACTTTATCGAAAAAGTCAGAAGCTCCGCAGCGTAGGCATTGTTCCATAAGCTAGTTCCCAGAGTGAAATTAAAGGGCCCCAATTCTCCGGGCCCTTTTTTTGTTTGTATCTATGGCTTCCTCCTCTCGGTGAATGACTAAAAGTTTGACGCGAGCCACTTTCAGCATTCTAAATACTGGCAATCAATAGCGGGCGTTTGGACGCCAGGAAAAAGCATTGGAATATGCAACTTGATTGACCCTTGCCTTTATGACGAGCCGGGGGCCGGCTCAAAGAGGAATGAATGTATGAAACAATTACACAAGTTTTGCACTGTGGCGGCTTTCACGCTCGCCGCATCTACTGCGGCATCAGCAGGTGAAACCACAGCTTGGGGAGCGCTGTCTTCAAATTGCGGCAAGGCCTTCGCTGGTACGATCGTAAAAGACACAGACCCAAGCGATACTTGGACCAATGCGCGCATTATTATGCATATTCGAGACTGTTCAGAAAATGAGATCAAGGTTCCGCTGCATGTTGATGACAACAGATCGCGGATTTGGATTGTCACAAAATTACCAGCGGGCAAGATGCGGCTGAAACATGACCACAGGCACCAGGACGGCCGCTCGGACGACGTAACCATGTATGGCGGCACCAGCGTTGGCGGCGACGGGGCTGACCGGGCGAGCACAGTCGCCTTCCCGGTGGACAAGGAAAGCATTACATCGTTCAAAAAATATGGTCTAGAGGCCTCTGTGACCAATTCGTGGCATTTGAGTGTGGGCGAAACCACGTTCCACTATAAGCTAACGCGTCCCTCAGGCCGGGAGTTTGAAGTGGCATTTGACCTCAGCAAACCAGTTGCAATACCCGCAAACGCCTGGGATATGAGCGGCGAATCGGGGCACTGATTTTCATACCATATAAAAAAGGCCCCGGATCTTCCGGGGCCTTTAGGGTTGTCACCCCGGACCCGGCGCTTTAGCGGCGGATATGATCCGGGATCCAGAATTTCAAATAAGGCTTCACCAAAGGTGAAGACACTCTATGTCTCCTGGGTCCCGTGTCGCAACCTGCAAATGGCAGGGCACGGGACGACGCGTGAGATGAATTTCCTGAGGTTTTTTGGCCGCGAAGCGCGGGACCACGTAGGCTCACCGGCTTGACCGGTGAGCCTAAAGTCTATCGGTTGAAAGACTGGACTCGCCTATCTAGTAGGCGAGTGACAAAGTGTTGGGGTTCGGCTTAAAGCTCGTCAGCGTGCTTGCCAAGATATTTGGCAACGCCAGCTGCGTCGGCCTGCATGCCTTCGTCGCCTTTGTTCCAACCAGCCGGGCAAACTTCGCCGTGCTCTTCGTGGAATTGCAGCGCTTCAACAAGGCGGACAAATTCGTCCACATTGCGGCCAAGCGGCAGGAAGTTCACATACTGGTGCCAAACCATGCCGTCTTTGCCAATAAGGAATGTACCGCGCAAGGATATGCCGTCTTCTTCGATCAGGACGTCATAGTCGCGGCAGATTTGCTTGGTTTTGTCAGCAACCATTGGGAAATCAACCGGGCCAAGGCCGCCTTCGCTCGTTGATGTGTTGCGCCACGCCGCGTGGGTGTGCTCGCTGTCTACAGACACAGCAACAACCTTCACGCCAAGTTCTTTGAACTTGTTCATGCGGTTATGGAACGCGAGTATTTCGCTTGGGCAAACAAAGGTGAAATCAAGCGGGTAAAAGAATACCAGGCCGTAATCGTCGCCGATATATTCCTTGAGGTTGAAGTTTTCATTGATGCTGCCATCTGCCATTACGGCGACGGACGTAAAATCTGGTGCTGGTTTGCCTGCGAGAACAGCCATCGAGGCCTCCTTATAAATAAATTGTAATTCACAAACTGGATCGGTTGCGGGCAGCGTAAGCGCGCGACCTGATGGCCGTTACTTTATGCTTTTTGTCGGCAAAAGCAACGGGGCTTGCTTCGATTTATGTTATCGGGAAAAACGATTAATAAAATAATTATAAAGCGGGCGGGCGAATATATGTGCGGCGAGGAGCTGCTCGTTTCCAAGAAATGCGTGGATAGCGTGCCCTTTGCTGATTATAGTGCGGGCAAAAGCCCGCCAAAGGGTGCCGCAAAAGCCGGAGACTAACGACAGATGATTGAAATTCTTGATATTATTTTCAGAAATGCCGCTATCGGGCTGTTTTTCTTTTTTGGGATTTTGGTACTGAGGGATTTTGGTGTTCGGCAGGCTTCGGTACTGGGTACGCTCGCCTCGCTGGCGGCTGCGGCCTATTTAATATGTACGCAAAATTGGTTTGAATGGTCTTCCGGCCATATTCCTTGGTTCATTATCCCTTTTTGTACGATGGGCCCCGTCATTATCTGGCTGTTTAGTTTGTCACAGTTTCAGGATCATTTCCGCATTACGGCGGTCCACTGGATATTGATTGCTCTTTATACAGTGTTCAACCAGGCGCACTTTCGGTTTGGACTCGAATATGAGCTGCTGGGTAATAACATTATAGAAACCAATCACAGCATTATCCGCTTTGGCTTTATCGCTCATATGGTTTTTGTTGCCTGGCAGGGAAGGGCAGATGATCTTTTGGAAGCAAGGCGGCGGTTCCGCACGGCCTATATTGTTCTGGTGGCGATTACGCTTTCCATTATCTCGGTGGCGGAAACCATCTATGTTCCCGGCCAATTTATCCACCCTTATGTGCAATTGGGTCAGTCGGTCGGGCTATTGACGCTGGCCTTCATCATCATGTGGTATGGGACAAAATTCCAGGATGGTATTTTGTTTGTGCCAGACCCCTCGGCGCTGCACGAGCGGCAAACTCAGCCCGCCCAAGCGCCTCAGGAAGACCCAACTGAGAAACTTGATTTGGCCGAGATTGAGCGGCTTATTTCCGTTGAGAAAATGTATCTTGAGCCTAACCTTACCATCCGTGTATTGGCTGAAAAAGCTGGGCTGCCCGAGCATCGGCTTCGCCGCTTGATAAACCAGCATATGGGCTACCGCAATTTTGCCGATTTTCTGAATGGCTACCGGATTGACGAAGCCAAGCTGCGTCTTGCCGACCCGGAAAATCGCCGCACGCAGGTTCTCGTTATTGCCATGGATCTGGGGTATGGTTCTCTCGGGCCTTTCAACCGGGCGTTCAAAGACCGTACCGGCCAAACACCAACAGAGTTCCGCAAGCAATCGCTCGCCGATTTTGAATAATACCTGCCGATTTCCGGAATTTTGCGCCAAATTCGAATACGGCGAGCAGCTTTGGCCTATTTGCACCACATTCTCCTTATAAAAAAATAACGACAGCACAGGAGATGATGTGATGGATGAATTCCTCTCGGTTTTTTTGGATAGGCTCGTGCGCAGCTTCATATTCGACTTTGGTCGATACATTGTTGGTGCGGGCGGATTATTTTTGATTGTGTGGATACTGTTCAAAAAGCAATTTCAACCACGTAAGATCAGGAAAAAAACGCCTAAAACCAGCCAGATGGTTCGCGAATTCCTGCATTCGGTTAAAACTGTGGTGATTTATGCCCTTGTGGGGACCACGGTGTTTTACGGCGTGAATGCCGGGTTGATGGAATTTTATTTTGACGTCGGTGATTATGGCTTGCCTTATTTTATCTTTAGCCTTGTGACACTGATAGTTGCGCACGATGCATATTTTTACTGGTGTCACTGGTTGATGCACAGGCCGGGCGCGATGAAATATATTCATGCTGTGCACCATAAGACATTGAACCCAACACCGTGGGCGGCCTACAGCTTTGATGTATTTGAAGCCGCTGCCCACGCAGCTTTCATGCCGCTTATACTACTTGTTATGCCGCTTCATGTCAGCGCGATCATGATATTCCTCACCCATATGATTATCAGGAATGCCATGGGGCATTCGGGCTATGAATTGTTTCCGCGCATCTGGGCCATGCATCCGTTCTGGGGTTTCCTGACGTCCGTTACCCACCACGATATGCACCATGCCAACGGTAAATATAATATGGGGCTCTATTTCAGCTGGTGGGACCGCATTATGGGCACAGAGCACCCGGAATATATCGCTCGTGTCACAAAAATTCCGGGCGCCACCCGTGAAAATTATCACGCGTTGAAGGCCGCTGAAGGTGCACCCGCCGAATAGCAAACTATTTGCCTGCTGCAGCCCCGCTGGCAGAGTATGCAAATTTGGACCGGCCCTATGCAATTATGGGGGTGTAAAGTGGCACCTTCATTCCCATATGAAAACAGCAGGCGAAACGGTGATGCCGTTTTGCTTGTATGACATTGGTGAGGAAACCGGGCCTGATACGTAACGTTCACAGGTTCGAGTTTGGTGGCGCTTCAGGGATGCTTTGGTGCTTGAACTATTAGATAATTTTTTCCGCTTTGGCGCGATTGTGGGCTGCCTGTTCACCAGCGCCCTTGTGATGCGCGATGCAGGCTGCACCCGCCCGGCGAAACTGGCTTCATTTTGCTGCATCACAACCGCGGCTTATCTTCTTGCTGGCATGCCAGGCCTTGGCGATGTTTTGGGTATCGGCATGATCCCCATCCTGTCGGTTTGCCTGTTTGGACCTGCGGCTGTTTGGCTTTTCTGTCTATCGATGTTTGACGATAATTTCCAATTGACGAGCAAACATATCGCGGTGGTGGTCGGGTTTTATGTCTTGGGCGTCATTCAGTATGTGAATTATTATTTTGTATTTGGCGAACTGCCGCTTTTGTCCCCCACTCGCATCCACGCTGAACTAATGAGCACTGGCCCTGTTATCTGGTTTATCAGCCTGGTTATGCTGGGATTAAAACTCGGCATGGCAATCCATCTATTGTGGTCGGCCTGGAACGGGCGCAATGACGACCTTGTTTTGAAGCGTCGCCATTTCCGCGAGGTTTTTGTCGTCACTGTGGCGATAATTTCTTTCGGTATTGTTATCAGCGAGAACTGGCTTTTGGGGTTTGCGCCCGGCACAGCCTATTTGCTTCTTGTCGCGCAGTCGGCCTCCATTTTTCTCGTGAGCCTTTATATGCTGTGGCATATCACCAGTGTTGACGGTGAATGGCTGTTTGGCGACTACGGGCCGATCGAAGTGCCTGTTGCTTCCCGCAGCGAAAGTGAGGATCGCCACGATCTTGAGACACTGGACACATTGGCGGCGAGCGGTGCCCTTATGGCGCACGGTATGACAATTAGCAATTTGGCCCAGATGGCAGGAATGCCCGAGCACCGTTTGCGCAGGCTCGTGAACCAGCATCTGGGATACAGAAACTTTGCCGATTATCTTAATTTTCACCGAATTGAGGCGGCGAAATCAAGGCTTTCTGTTGTTGCTGACCGGCATGTGCCGGTGCTGACAGTGGCGATGGACTTAGGTTACGGCTCATTGGGGCCTTTTAACAGGGCCTTTAAAGAGCGGGCAGGCATGACCCCAACGGCGTTTAGGAAAAAAGCGCTGGATATGGCCTGAAAAATATTGGCCGATTGTTAAAAACATTTGCTGATTTTTAAAAAAGCTGCCCGTTTCCAAAATCGGTGAGAGCCAGCCCTTACATTCCCTCCATACCAACCACAGATACACGACAAGCCTGAACACCCCCCCAGGGTCAGGCTCTGGTACGCAAATAAATATTGAAACAAATTTCTAAATGCGAGGAGGGACTTTATGTCTGCATTTATCACTTCCCCAACAACGGAACTTCCCCTGCGCGGCGCGATGACAGTAATTCGTTCTGGCCTTAAATCGACTTTCGGTCGTCGGGCCGCGCAATTCCTTGGCGCAGCGGCAGGCGCTGGCATGCTGGCCATGCCGACGGTTGCAGCTGACGAGTTTACATACCCTGTTGAAGGCTATTGGCTAACAAGCGGCGGCAAGTCCATCGTTGAAATCGCTCCCTGCAAGGCAGGCAGCCACAAGCGCCTTTGCGGAACCGTTGTTTGGAGTGACAGCGAAAATATCGACGCTGTTGGTACGCAGGTTATGAAAAGCTTCCGCCTTGACGGCAACCGTTCTGGTGACAAATGGGCCAAAGGTAAAATCGCTTTTGGTGGAGAAAAGGGGAAAGCAGGAAAGCTTGCGCTTAAGGACGATACGCTGAAGGTAAGCGTCTGCAAAGGTTCGAGCCGTCGCTGTAAAAACCAGTCATGGTCGCGCCCAAGTGCCACAATGACCGCACAAGCAGGCCTGACCAAAGGCGCATAAAGTCAAAGCGTTTTGCTTTAGGTCTATGTCTGCGGACCAAACAGAAAAGCCCTGCTGCCTGGAATCTATGGTTCCGTGGCGGCGGGGCTTTTTGTTTTCTCGGAAGAGAAGGCGAGGGGGTTATTGAACCCGTGTCGCGGTCAAGCCCTTTAAAGCGAGAAATTCTTGCACCGAGCCTTTTCCAACCAGATGCCCTGTGCCTACGGCAATAAAATAATCACCAGAGCCGTCCATAAGCGTTTTTATCTGTGCGGCCCAATTCTGGTTGCGATTGGTTAAAAGAACCGCGTAAAGCTCTGGGTCGGCAAGCGCTTCCTGCAGGGTTTCACCAACGCTGGTTGCATCGCCTTTGACCCAGTCTCGAACCATGGAATTCAAGAGGTCTGGGTCTTCCAGCATCTGATGGAGGCTTTCTTCCAGCATTTGTATTTCTTTTGCCTGGCTCAGACCGGCAAAAAAGCCAATTTGTTCTTCAACGCTTTCCAGGTATTTGAGAGACTTGCCCGCGCGTTTGGCAGCGTCTTCCAGCACGCTGTCTACACCAGCAGAAGGGTCGGCGCCTTGTTGCTGTGCTTGCATGGCAGCGAGCTGAAGGCCCACGATCCAGGGGCGAAGAGGTTCGAAACTGTTTTTGGTGGCTAGCGCCTGCTCCTCTGTCATATTGAAGCTTTTCAAAACGTCCACAAGCTTGGTATTGGCCGTTTCGCTCAACAGCCCGCTCAGGGTGGTACCGGCTGCATTCATGGCATGCTTCATCACAATGCGCTGCATTTCTTCGGGCGGCGTATCAAGAACCGGGGCTTCAAGAATAAGGGTTCCCGCTGCGTTAAAGGCATCATTCACCTTAGCGGAATGCCATGACAGATTTGGGTCAAGCATATGCACTGTACCG